>Ga0326762_1000068_pt1 | contig 53872 bp, 58 predicted proteins | sample NORPS_S_FD_207669 | JGI IMG/M metagenome (GOLD analysis project Ga0326762, IMG submission 207669) | Hot spring sediment microbial communities from Norris Geyser Basin, Yellowstone National Park, WY, United States - NOR.PS_S | ecosystem: Environmental > Aquatic > Thermal springs > Near-boiling...
ACTTCCGTGATGGTGAAGGGCAAGCGCTGGCAAAAACGGCGGAGGGCGTCGGGTGAAAGGATTGGCAAGCGATGGAGCAGGGAAAGCCAGTCCCGCACCCGTTGCCCCGCCAAAAGCCACGAAGTCAGTGTCGTCCCGTGCTCAATGGGGTCGGCGAGAAGTTGGCGGTAACGCAACAGCGCCAATCGTTGCGCCCGTTGAAAGTCTTGGTCGCTGAAGCGTCCTTGTCGCACATCAGCGAGCAACTTTTGCGCCTGACGGCGCACGGCAGGCAAATCGGCGGGCAAGCAGGACGCAAACAGAAAAAGTTCGCCGCCGACGGGCGTCAGTTGCCAACCAGCGAAGGCGTGATAAGCCAGTGGCTTTTCACCCCGCATTTGCTGCAACCAAAGCCCACCCATCCCGCCACCCAAAAGTTGCCCCAAAACCATCCCCGCCATCGGCTCTTTCTCCGTCACCGTCCACCAAAGGGCGTGACAAAGGGACGGTGTGGGCGAGGGGACGGCGATGGACTTGACAAAGGAAGGGCGCAAGGCGATTGGGGGAAGACTGACGGGTTCGTCGGACATTTTCGCTTGCGGCGTCAGGAGTAACAGCAAGGGACGGCGAGATGGCAAAGCCTGTGTCCATTGGCGCAAACGGTCGGCGGTGATTTGCAAGGGTTTGGTGTCGTCCAATTCGGTCAAGGGTTGGCGCATCGCCACCAAGCGGGCGTGCCAAAGAAGCCATTGAAGCGGGTCGCGTTGCCATCGGAGCAACTCCCATGCCGCCCCTTGACGGGCGCGATGCGTCGTCAACACATCCCACTCCGCTCGTTCCCAAAGGTTCACCAACGCATCCCGCAGCGTTTCCCATCGGTCAGCAAGCGTCATGGCAGATAGACCGCAACCGTTCAGCGTCCACCAAGATTGACAAATCGCCTCAGGGCAAAGTCGGGCGATTTGTTGTTGCCATCCCAGCGCCAGCATCAGTCGGGCGGAAAAAGGCAAATCATCCATCGGGACGAACAAGGTTGCCCCTGCGAAGGCGGGATTTTGTGACGGTGCGGTGAAGGTGGCGAATTTTGCCCGTTGCGTTTGGGGGCGCAAAGGCGCAAAGGTGGCGGCGAGGGATGCAAGGAAAGTTCGGCGGGTCACGCTTCATCCACCGCCCAAATTTCCAGCAAGTCGCCCTTTCGGATGCCCAGTTTTTGTGCGGCGTTGCCTTGATTGACGGCGACTTCCAGCAAGCCGTAACTGTTGAAGAGCAAAAGGGGCGTCCCTTTCGGCGCATCGGCGTAGCATTGACAGATTGCCTCAAAAGTCGCCCCCCGAATGATGGCGCGCCAAGTGCGCCAACCCAAGTTTTCCGCCCACGCCGCAAAGTCTTCCTCCCGCAGGTTCGTGATGGCGTTGCCGAAACGGTCAATGTGGATGACGCGGGCGACAATCAATCGGTCGCCCACTTCCGCCCGCAAAGGCGGCAGTTGCACCAACTCATCGGGCGACACTTCCGAACCGAACTCGCTGATGGGCACGCCTTTCGCCAGATAGGCAGCGACAGGGGCGAAGATGTCACGCCCGTGAAAGGTGGGGCTGATGGCGGGCAGAAAGTAAGCGGGATTGCGTAATTCCACCGCCGTGACGATTCCGCCTTCGCTGATCGCCCACCAAAGCAACCCGTTGTCAGGACCGACGAAGAAGTGGTCGTGGGTTTGGACGGCGATGGCACGGCGCTGCGTGCCGACCTCAGGGTCAACGACGGCACAGAAAATCGTCCCCGACGGAAAGTAGCGGAACGCTCCCCACAAACTCAACGCCCCCGCCGTGATGTCTTGCGGCGGGATGTCGTGGGTCAAATCGGCGATGCGCGCTTCAGGGCAAATGCTCCAAATGACGCCCTTCATCACGCCCGCATAGATGTCTTGCGTGCCGTAATCGGTCAGCAAGGCGATGATGGGCATGGCAAGTCACCGTCCCGTCGGCGCTTAAAAGTGTGGCATGGGTTGTGGCAAAATTGGGGCGCACTTTCGCGATAGGAGGCATCCAGCTATGCGAGAACTGTTGGTGCTGTTGGGTTTCCTTGCCGTCTGGGTCTTTCTGCAAGCCTACCTGCTTCCGAAGTTGGGCGTTCCGACCTGAATGAGCGACGCTTGCGCGAAGGGTTCGCGCAAGGACGGTCAAAAGTCTGAAGCGGAGGTGACGGACGGGCGTGCCCGTCTTTGACTTCCGCTGCCAAGACTGTGGGCATCGCTTTGAAGACTTGGTGCGATGGCAGGAAGTGGAGGAGGGAAAGGTTCGCTGCCCGCAATGTGGCAGCCAACGAGTGGAGCGGTTGCTTTCCTTGTTCGCTGTCGCCGGCAAGCGGGAAAGCGACAGCAGCCCTTGTAGCCCTTTTTGCTGACGGCTTCAGCGATGACCCCGACAGGTGTCGGGGCGATTTTAAGGTGCGTCTCCTGCGGAAATGCCAGCGGGCGGTTCGCCCGCGACAAAGGCTTGTTGCCGCTGTTTCCATTGCTCCCACGCTTGCTGCAACTTCTCCGACACCATCTGGGGACGACAGGCACGGAAATGCAAGCGGCGTCCGCCCTCGTAAGTGACGACGATTTCGCCGACTTCCACGCCAAACTCGTCCCAAGTGCGCCGCAAGGTGATGTCTTCTACAGCGGCGAAGGGAATTTCCGTCAATTCCAGCGACACCGCCGTCAACAATCGTCGGTCGGTCACCAGCAGCATCCTCGGTTCGCCCCAAGTGCAAACGCACCAGAGGCGATAAAGCCACATCTCCAAAAGCCAAAGCCAAAACGCTGCTAACCCGCTGGTTGGCGGGTCGTCACGGAAGTCGGCGCTGATTTGCAAGATCGGTTGTTCGTCGTGCTGCAAAGACTCGTGAAGAAGGCGCAAAGAGTGCACCGTGATGCGCCGCTCTGGCGGGTATAATTGCGGTCGCCATGCCATCGCCCTTGACACCTCCGATGCGGAAAAATGGCGATGTCAATTTTGTCAGGTTCAGAGAGGGGCACGCAACCGTTCCAGCGCCTCGCTGACCGACACCCCTTCGTGGACGATCGCCCGCAGCGCCGTCAGGATGGCGGCAGGGTTGGGATGCTGCCAAATGTTGCGCCCAAAAACGATGCCCCTCGCCCCCGCCTCCATCGCTTCCTTCACCATCCGCAGCATCGCTTCGTCCGTCTCCATCTTCGGACCGCCCCGAACCAAAATGGGCACAAAAGCCGTTTCCACGACTTGAGTGAAACTTTTCGGGTCGCCCGTGTAGTCCACTTTCAACGCATCCGCCCCCAATTCGCTGGCGATGCGGACTGCCAATTGAATGCGTTGCGGGTCGCGGACGGCGTGACTGCCTCTCTCAGTCGCCAACGGTTCCACGATGAAGGGCATGCCCCATTGTCGGCAGGCAGCGGCGAGCGTCGCCAGCCGCTCCAAATTTTCCGCTTCCTGCCGATCGGTTTCGTAGCCGACGAAAAAGAAAGCGACGACGGCATCCGCCCCCAACCGCAAGGCATCTTCCACGGAAGCGACCAAAGCGTGATAACCCTCTTTCGGTTCGGGTTGGCTGCGCCAAATGTTCGTCGCATCCAAGCGCAAGACGAAAGCGGGAGCGTTTTTGCCTCGCAAGACCTCGCCGACAAATTGAGCGGCGCCCGCCGACAGTTGCAGCCCATCAGGCTGACCAGCGACCACTCGTTGCACGGCGTCCCGCAACTTCTCCACGCCTGCGATGGGACCGAGAAACAAACCATGATCCATCGCCACGACGATGCTGTTGCCCGTGTCGGGGCGAAAAAGCCGATGCCATCGCACCACCTTGCCCAGCACCTCGTTGACCTCCTTCCCTCGTGCCGACGGCAATTTTGGCATGCTTGAAGGGACCGATGTGAAGTCGCGGGATGTTAAGGCACAATTTATCGTCGGTGATGGCTGACGATGCCTGTGGACGATGCTCGCTTCCGAAAGTTGTTTGGCGATGAAGCGGTGGCGGAAGCGCCCGAATTTTCCTTGCTGCCCCGCTACTACGACACCTTGATGCAGGATGTGCCCTACCGCATGTGGGTGAACTACATCGTGGATTTGCTGCGGCGGTTGGACAGCGCCTTCCGTTTTCACCGCATCTTGGAGTTAGCCTGCGGGACGGGCACGGTGGCGTTGGAGTTTGCCCGCAAAGGCTGCCAAGTCGTCGGCGTGGACTTGATGGAAGGCATGGTGGAAGTCGCCCGTGAGAAAGCCCGAAAGATGGGGCTGACAAGGCGCGCCCGCTTTTATGTCCAAGACATCGCCAAACTGCATTTGCCCGACGAACCGCCCTTTGATTTAGCCCTCTGCCTCTTTGACAGCCTCAACTACATCACTGACCCGACAAAACTTTCGCGAGTGTTCCTTCGCACTTTCGCCCATGTTCGTGCGGGCGGCTACTTCGTCTTTGACCTCAACAGCGAATTCGCCTTGCGGGAGCACCTCTTTGATCAGGACAACTTGGACGAAGACGAAGAGCAAACGACGCTTTACTACTTTTGGCGCAGCGAGTATGACCCGCAAAAGCGGTTGTGTCGGGTGGACATGTGGTTCGCTGCCAAGGAAGCGCAGGGCGATTGGCGGCGATTTCGGGAAGTCCATTGGCAGCGCGCTTACACGATTGAAGAAGTCCGCCAAATGGCGACGGCAGCAGGTTGGCGGTGGGTGAAAGTGTTGGACGCTTACAGTTACCAGCCGCCCCATCCCGAAAGCGAGCGGTGGTATTTCGTCCTTCGTCGCCCTTAGCCTCGTCGGTCTATCGGGACGAACGGTCGCTCCATCGGTCCGACATAGTGCAACAAGGGGCGGATGAGCAAGTTATCGGCGTATTGCTCTAAGGCGTGGGCAACCCAACCTGGGATGCGTCCGATGGCGAAGATGGGGATGTAAAGGTCGGCGGGGATGCCGAGGTAGTGGTAGATGCAGCCAGCGTAAAAGTCCACATTCACATAGATGCCTTTCGCCCTCAACGGCTGCATCGCCCGTTCAATGGCGGTCATGATTTGGAAGGTTTTGGGGTCGCCGAATTTTTCGCCCAACCGCTTCGCCAACTCCCGCAGGTGACGGGCGCGGGGGTCTTCGGTTTTGTAAACGCGATGCCCAAAACCCATGATGCGTTTGCCTTGTGCCAGTTGTTCCTTCACCCATGCTTCCGCCCGTTCGGGTTCACCGATTTCCTCCGCCATCTCAATGACGGCTTCCGCCGCGCCGCCATGCAGCGGTCCTTTCAACGCCGCGATGCCAGCGACGATGGCAGCGTGCAAGTCAGCCAGCGTGGATGCTGCGACCCGAACGGCAAAAGCGGAGGCATTGGAACTGTGTTCGGCGTGCAAGATGAAATCCAAGTCCATTGCCTTGGCGCTGTCGGCGTCGGGTTCTTCACCCTTCAGCATCCAAAGGAAGTTGGCGGCGTGGTTGAGGTCTTCGCGGGGCGGGACAGGTTCCAAGCCGTTGCGCATCCGTTCGTGGGCGGCGACGATGGTGGGAAACTGGGCGATAAGCCGTGTGCCCTTGCGCAAGTTTGCCTCGGGCGTCATGTCTTTGACATCGGGGTCAAAAGCGCTCAGGGCAGACACCGCCGTCCGCAAAACATCCAACGGGTGGGCATCCTTGACAGAACGGATGATGTCCAACACGGCGGATGGCAAAGTTCGGGATGCCCGAAGGGCTGCGTCAAACTCAGCGAGTTGCTGGCGATTGGGCAAATCGCCGTAGAGCAGCAAATAGCAAACTTCCTCAAAAGTGGCGTTTTGGGCAAGGTCGTGGATGCTGTAGCCGCGATAAAGCAAAATGCCTTTCTCGCCATCAATGTGGCAAATGCGCGTGGCGTCCAAATAAACGCCCTTCAGCCCACGATGTAGCACCACCTGCTCCGCCATCGGGGTGCGTCGCTCCTTTCCTAAAGTTCGTCGTTGTCGGTCAAGATTTTGTCACGCTTGCTTTGGCGGCGACAAAAAGAGGCGGCGGGATGGGGCTATAAGCCGGCTTCTGTCGCATCGGTTTTTACCGATGCGGGCGACCATTTCTCTGAGCGACCAACCCGGGGGCATCGGCGGGCCACCTGATGGCGCCCCCCTATTTGGTCTTGCTCCGAGCGGGGTTTGCCCAGCCGACGCCTCGCGACGCCGCTGGTGGGCTCTTGCCCCACCATTTCACCCTTACCATCAGGCAACGCCAACCCGCCAGCGGCTGGCGGCAGAGCCAGCGAGGCGCTAACCCGATGGCGGTGTGGTTTCTGTGGCACTTTCCGAAGTCGCCCCAGCACCTTGCCAGAGCGACTTCCTCGCCTTGAGGAGGGAACTGTCGTCCCTGCTCTCGGCGAGCGCCCTGCCCTGTGGAGGCCGGACTTTCCTCAGGCAATCGCCGCTAAACGGCGTTGCCTGCGGTCGCCCGCCCCATCCCATCCGCCTGCCGCCAGCCACCGAAAAATATGAGTGCCGATCGTCAAGGGCGCAAGGGTTAACTTGAGGTGACGACAAATGCCCAAAAGGATGTTTGTGTGGCTTGGGTTGGGTGTGGTGCTCTCGTTAACTTTGCCATCCTCTGCGACCACGCCCATCCCGCAAGTTCGCCGCCTCATTGTCGTCGTTTGCGATGGGTTGACTTTGCCGATGCTGACCCAAATGGGCGAGCCAGTGCCAACACTGTTGCGGCGCAGCGCCATCGGGTTGCTCAGCGGCACTTCCGCATCCCTGCAAGGGCGTCAAGGCGTCTATGTCACCCTCGGCAGCGGAAAGCGTCAGGATGCAAACGAACGGGCATCGTTGGCGGCATGGCTTCTCCGACATCACAAAAGGGTGCGAGTGGTCGGCGACGGATTGCTCTCGGCGATGTTGGGCACGACGGTCAATGAAACACTCCAACGATCGGAACGGGATGCCGAGGTGCTGTTCGTGTCCGTGCGACCAGACGAGTTACCGAAAACCCTTCAGCGTTGGATAGCGACGATGCCTGCCGATGCGTGCCTTTGGCTGCTCGTCCCTAATTCGCCTCAAACGGGTTGGTCAACCCGTCGCCTGACGCCCATCGTGCTGTTCGGCAAAAACATCCCGACAGGATTGCTGACTTCCCCCACGACGCGCCGAGCGGGGCTTGTCTCGTCGGTGGATTTTGCACCAACGCTTTTGGCTCAACTGAACATCCCGATCCCGCTTGAGGTGACAGGGACGCCGATGCAATGTGTGCCGATGGATGCCGCCAAAGCCATCGCAACGCTCCGTTGGTTGGACGAACGAAGCCTTCGCCCCTTGCGTAACTTGAGGGTTTATGTCGTCGTCATCGTCGCCACCATCGCCCTCGCCCTGATCGCCACGCCGCTCACCTTCTTGCGTCCCACACGGTTTTTTCAGTCTGTGCAAGGAAGCATCGTCGTTGGTGGCATGTCCATCCCTGCCGCCCTTTTTCTCGTCGGGCAGTTGCCTTTCAATGGCATTTGGGCGGCGATGGCGTTGATTGCTGTCCTTTTGCCCGTCGCTGTCGTCGCTTTGATCCGCACCCTTCGTGACCCGATGCAAGCGTGGCGGTTAGCGGGATGGGTTTGTGGCGCATCGGCGTTGATTGCCTTGTTGGGCGTCCCGTTGTATTGGGCAACCCCGCTCGGTCATTACCCGACGACAGGTTGGCGCTACTTCGGCATCACCAATTCGGGCATCGGCATCGTTTTGGCAGGGACGATTTTTGCTTGGCGCTTGCTTCCGCTACCACGAAAACTTGTCGCCGTTTGGTGTTTGGTGGCGCCGTTGCTGATGGGCAGTTCCCTTTGGGGCGCTAATTTCGGGGGGGCGTTGACCTTAGCGATTGGGTTTGCTGCGGCATGGGAATGGTTGGCGACGGAGCGACCCTCGTGGCGACGGGGCGTCGGGCGCATGGCGTTGGCGCTCCTTGCTGTCGTCTTCGTCTTGAGCCTTTCCGAAAATTGGCTGCCTGTTGACCAACGGGCACACTATGGGCAATTGCTTTGGCGCATGCAAGCGGTGGGCGTGGAAGCGTTGACGGAGATGGTCGGGCGCAAGTTGCACCTGCTTTGGGCATTGACGACGGCGCTGCCGCTCAATTTTGTGCTCTTGACCGCTTTCGCCGTTTTCACGGTGGGCGTTCCCTTACTTGCCCGACGCTTCGCCGTTTTCAAGGCGTTGCTTCCCGCTTTCCTTGCCACCTTCATCGGGGCGTGGGCAGGTTTTTGCCTCAACGACAGCGGCATAGAAGTTATCGGGATGGCGCTCGTCTATGTCGGCGGCATTTTCCTGCTCGCCCTTGTTGACGCTATTTGCCCTCAGGGAAGCCACATCAAGAGGTTTCGCATGTCGTCGGGACTATAGCGCTCCAAAAGTTCCCGCAACCGATCCCGAACTTCCCAGAGGCGATGGTCAAGGCGAGGCTTGGGGCAAAGCAAAATTCCAGCATGGCTGCGCCCTTCCTGCCGCCATCGGGCGTCAATGTCAATGAAGTTGTGGCGCGGGTCGGCGTAGTTGCAAGTGAAAAGGACGCGCCCTTGCTGGGTCGCAAATTCCAAAAGCGCCTCATCGTCCATCACAAGACTTGGGGCAATGTCCACAGCCAATTCAGCATCATAACCTTCCCGCTTCAACGCTTCAAACAAAGCGCGAGGGATCATGACATCGCCCAGAAGCGGGAACGGCATCGCTCATGGTTTCGCCTCCGTCAAGGGGGCATATTTTTGGGTCAGCCACTCCAGTTCGCTGCGTTCCAACTTTTCGTCTATCTCCGCCTTGTGGCTCAAGTAGTAAAGCAGGGCGGCTTCCACTTCCGCCAGCGTCAAGAAAGGGTAATCGCTCAAAATGTCGTAAAGCCCCTTGCCTGCCCGAAAGGCACTGGCAATGGCATAAACAGGCATCCGCGTCCCAGCGATCACGGGCGTCCCACCGAGGATTTGAGGGGTTCGCACGATGCGGGGATGGTCGGTCAGTTCCCAACCCAGCAACCGACAGACGACCCGACGGGCGAAATCGTCGCTGAGGTGACGGGGCGCTTCCGCCTTGACTTCTACGACGCCCCCCTCATGCCACCGCAGCCATCCCGCTGCCTTCAACGCGCTAAGGATGTCCTCCACCTGCTTCGGGCTTACCCCCAATTCGTGGGCTAATTGCTTTGTGAGTTTTTTGCCGAAGCGATAAGGTGTCGGCAGCCATTCGGTCTCTGCACCCATCCCTTTCACCTCGCCCTTTTCATTGCACCACCAACCGAGCGAACTTGCGTTTGCCAATCCGAAGGATGTCGCCCGTTTGGATGGTGACGGTTTGACGCCAATCACTCAGGCGTTCGCCGTTGAGTTCCACTGCCCCTTCGCTGATCAGCCGCTTGGCTTCGTTTTTGCTGGGCACTAATTCCAACGCTACCAGCAAATCGGCGATGGGCATTGCTTGCAACTCTCTGGGCACTGTTACCGTCGGGATGTCGCTGGGCAATTCCCGTTGTTGGAAGACCCGCTCAAATTCGGCGCGGGCGCGGTCGGTGGCTTTTTCGCCGTGATAGAGCCGAACGATTTCCCACGCCAACCGCTTCTTCGCTTCCATCGGGTGACCCGCCAAAATGGCGTCCACCTCATGTTCGGGCACATCGGTGCAAAGGATGAACCATTGGCGCATCAACGCATCGGGGATGCGCATGACCTTGCCGAACATCTCGTCGGGCGGTTCGGCGATGCCGATGTAGTTGCCGAAACTTTTGCTCATCTTCCGAACGCCATCCAAGCCGATGAGCAACGGCATCAAAAACGCCACCTGCGGCTCCTGCCCGTAAGCCCGTTGGATGTCCCGCCCCGTCAGGATGTTGAACTTTTGGTCTAACCCGCCCATTTCCACATCGGCGCGCACCGCCACGCTGTCGTAGGCTTGCATCAACGGGTAGAGGAACTCGTGAAGGGCGATGGGTTGCTCGTTTTTGAAGCGTTGGGAAAAATCGTCCCGTTCCAACATGCGGGCGACGGTCATTTGAGAGGCGATGAAAACCAATTCGCTCAAGGTCAACTTGTCCAGCCACTCGGAGTTGTAGCGGACTTCCGTGCGGTTGGGGTCAAGGATGCGGAAGATTTGCTGGGTGTATGTTTCGGCGTTGCGGCGCACCTCGTCTAAGGAAAGTTGCGGGCGGGTTTCGCTGCGCCCCGTCGGGTCGCCGATGGTGGCGGTTCGGTCGCCGATAATCAAGACGGCGGTGTGCCCCAAATCCTGCCACTGGCGCAACTTCCGCAAGACGACGGCGAAACCCAAATGGATGTCGGATGCCGTCGGGTCAATGCCCAACTTCACCCGCAAGGGCGCACCCGTCTTCAGGCTGCGCTCCAATTTCTGTCGCAGTTCTTCTTCGGGCACAATCTCCGCCACGCCCCGTTTCAAGATGGCTAACTGCTCGTCCACTGACTTCATCCCATCCTCACCTCAGGTAGGCAATAGCATTGCAAGGGTTTTGAGCGCAAGTTGCCTCTGGCGGTTTGCCCTCTTTAAGCCAATGCAACACTGGCTTGGCTTTATGGATGCCACCCGCCATCGGAGTGGCAAATTGCCTTGCTCTCTTTCGCACGCCGACGGCAATTTTGGCATGGGGAAGGGGCGAAGAAAGGGGGTCTTGACATAGGGGATGGATGCGCTAACCTAAAAGCGCCAAACCATCCCCGCCCTAAAAAGGGTGAAAGCAAGGAGGGATGTGAGATGTTGAATTGGTCTTCGTTCGTTCGGCGAGGCAACCCTCAAGGTCGTTTTCGTGTCGGCTTCACGCTGATTGAGTTGCTCGTGGTGATAGCGATAATCGCCATTCTGGCGGCAATCCTGTTCCCAGTATTCGCTCAGGCGCGGGAAAAGGCGCGCCAAGCCACTTGTGTTAGTAACAGCCGCCAAGTCACGATGGGTTTGATGCAGTATGTGCAGGACTACGATGAGCGATTCATTGACGAGTGGACTTGTCGGTGCTTCGCTGGTGGTGGGATGGGCGACCCGTGCGAGGAGCAGGACCCCAGTCGCCCGCACGGCGGGCGCTGCCGTTGGGGTTGGGATCGCAAGTCTCTTACCTACACCCGAAACTGGCAAATGTTCCTCTGTCCCAGCGACACCTACTACTGGAGTCGGCGAGGGGCTTGCACCAATTGCCGGGCTTGGCGGCAAGACACCAGTTACGGGCTAAATAACTCCGCCGTCGGTATTCGTTGTCAAGGTGGGCACCCATTGGCGCGTTTCAAGCAACCTGCCAATACCATCTTGGAGGGCGAGACGAAAGCGTGGCACCGCATTGACCAACCCTGGAATCGTGGACGAGGCGATATTGTTGACCACATTGAGGACATCAACTTCATGAACGACCACGAACGGCACTTGCAGGGTGCGGTCTATGGGTTCGTGGATGGGCATGTCAAGTGGCTGAGATTGACTCAAACCCTCAACCCGACCGACCAGACGCAGGGCATCCAGCCCAACTACCTCAACTTGTGGCTGCGCGAATGACACCGTGTCAGGCTCGCGATGGCGAGGCGGTTTTTGCTGCCGCCTCGCCGCCTCACTGAAACTTGCGAGGGGGCGAAGCACGATGCGCAAGGAAGTGCCGACTTGGTTGGCAGCCGTCGTTATCGTGCTCGTTTTGTTGTTGGTAGGGGGCATTTATTTGTTGACAGGACGCATCCGCCCTGTCGGCGAGGCGATGCCGACGCCCGAAACCGTCAAACAACGGATGATGCAGCACATCCCACGCCAAACGGGCGAGCGTCGCATGGGATCGCCAGGGATGGGCGGTCATGGACCGATGGGTGGGCACGGCTCGATGGGGAGGTATGGTCGCCCCGTCATGCCACCGCCTGCTACACCAGGACGATAAGTTCTGAACCGCCTGCACTGTCAAGGGCTAATTGCCCACCTTATCGCTTCTGCCACGCCGTCGGAAGCGGGCGAACGGGTCACTAACCCGCCCGCTTTTTGCACCGCTGCTTTGATTTCCGCTTCTGCATTGGCGACGGCGACGGGAAAGAAACCGTGTTCGCCATTGAGCATGTCCATGTCGTTGAGGCTATCGCCGATCGCCATCACCCGCTCTGGCGGAATGCCCAACGCCCGAACGAGAAACCGCAGCGCTTTTCCCTTCGTCCCGTCCTTCGGGATCAACCCGACGATGAAAGCGTTGCGGTTGGGGATGAGGGCGGGGATGTCGGCGACAAACTTTCGCAGCCACCCTTCGGCTTGGCGGGCTTCGTCCGCCGTCCCGTAAATCAGCGAAAGCCAACCTGCGCCCGTGTCAATGACCCAGCGGCGGGGCGTCAAGCCCGCTTCCGCTAAGCGTTGCAGCCACCCTTGAGCGTTGGGCAAGACGAATTGCTCCATTGCCCTCCGCGCCTCTTCAACTCGCTGGCGATTCCATCCCGCCAACGCCTCGTCTTCGTGGCTTCGCCCGTTGACGACGCGGTAGCAAAACTTTTCCTGCGCGATGACGAAGTGGGGGACGGGCTCGCCAAAGGGTAACCCTTGCGCCAGCAACTCCAAGCGTGTCTCGCGGAAAGTCCGTCCCGTCGCCACGACGATGAGCATGCCTGCTTCGGCGGCGGCGAACAGCGCTGCCTTGCAAGCGTCGCTGATTTTTGCCTCGCCATCGCTCCAATCCAGCAAAGTGCTGTCTAAATCCATCGCCACCAAATCAAACCGCCGCATGCTGCCAACTCCTTTCACGCCAAATTGACGAACTTGTGCACTTGCGGGACGATGCGGACATCGGGCAAGTGCGAGCGCGCCAGCGCCATCAACCGCAACAGCAACGCCAAAGAGGGCGGTTCGGTCACGAACCGAGCGGGCGTCACAGGTTGAAGGATGAGCGGAAGGGTCTGGCGATGTTCGGCATGCAGTTGAGCCAACATCGTCACCGCCTGCCGAAATTCGCTTTCGTCAATGTCGGGCGTGATGACGATTTTGGCGCACGCTTCCTTGCCCGATTGGGCAATCAGGAGGAAGAAAGTTTCCGTCGCTTGCCAATCCAGCGGTTCGCCCGTCGTGGACGGGAGTTTGATGTCGGCGGCGATGGCGTCCACGACAGGCAAAACTTTTCGCAACGCTTCGGGCAAACCGCCTTCCGTCTCCAACAAGATGCGAAAACCTCGTTCCTTCAACGCCTTTCCCAATGCCGCCAGAAAGTCGGCTTGGAGCAACGGCTCGCCTCCCGTGAAGGTCACCCAACTTGTCAACCCGCTCGCTGTCTGCCTTACCCACTCCACGACTTGACCGAACGGGACGGGGTTGTCCACCATCAAATCGGGATCGCCCGTCCGCCAGCGCAGCCAAAGGCGCGCCTTTCGTTCGGCGACGAGGGCGTATTCGGTGTCGCAATACTTGCAACGCCGATGGCAACCCGTCGTGCGGACGAAAACCATCGGGATGCCGACCCAAAGTCCTTCGCCTTGCAAACTCAGGTAAAGTTCGCTGAGGTTGCCTTTCGTCACGCCCTGAACGGTTGCGGGCGAGTGAGGTTTTCGTTCGGTCAATGCCATGCCCTCATGCACCGTCCCTTTTTGAGCCGCAGGGAAATTTTGCGACAGGCGGAGAACCTTTTTGCGGGCGAGGAGAACGACGGCATTGTCAAGGGCGAAGGCGACGAAGCCAACGGCGCAAATGCTGGCGAACGATTGTCCCAACTTCGGGGTCGTGCAAAGCGGTGAAAAGGAAGGCGGTGAAGTAGTCGGCGAAATTGCCGACATCCAAACGAACCCGCTCGCCCAACGCCACGCCCACAACCTTTTCGCCCTTTTGAAGCAAGTAGCGGATGGCGTCGGTCAGTTGCCATTCACCTTCCGTCGGTCGGGTCGCTGCGAGGGCATCGTAAATGGCGGGCGCAAAAAGGTAGCGGGCGGCGACAGCGTAACGGCTGGGGGCATTTTCAGGGGACGGCTTTTCCACGATGTCCGTCACTTCAGCGACGCCATCCCGCCACCGCCGAACAGCGATGACGCCGTATTTGGACACTTGCGAGACGGGAATTTTTTGGACGGCGATGACGGCAGCGGGACGGTGACGGCGAAAAGTTTCCACCATCATCCGAAGGAGCGACCCTTTCTCCCGCTCCCAGATGGCGCAATCGCCGTAGGCGACGAGAAAAGGTTCGTCGTCGGTGAAGGTTTTGGCGAGCCAAATGGCGTGCCCGCTGCCCAGCGGTCGGGGTTGGCGTAAGTAGGACAAGATGACGCCCAACCGCTCCGCTGTCGGCACTTTATCGTCGGGGAAATCGGACAGGTCGCCATCCTCGTCAAAGTGGTCTTCCACACTCCGCTTGCGTCGCCCTGTGATGAGCAAGATTTGGCGGATGTCGGCGGCTGCCAGTTCTTCCACGACATACTGCAAGACAGGTTTGCGACCCAACGGCAGCATCTCTTTGGGTTGGGCTTTGGTCAAGGGCAAAAGGCGCGAACCGATGCCCGCCACAGGCACGACCGCTTTCCGCACCGTCACTCCGCTCATCACGACCCGCCCTCCGTCTCCAACTTTTCTGGCTTCGGAGAAAAGTTTGGCTCGCAAAAACGAGAGCCTTCCGTGACGGATGGCTGGCGTGTTAAAGCCGAACGGGGATGGGACGGGCAATCTGAATTTCGCTTAGCGTGACGGAGCAAGCGTAGGCTCGCACCAAAACACCTGCTTGTGCCGCTTCCCGCAAACAGCGGGCGAAAGCGGGGTCGGCAAACTCGTGGGGGCGAAAGCATTTCGCATCAGAACGCTGGACGACGAAGACGACGGCAGTGGGAATGCCTTCCCGACGCAACGCCGTCAGCAACCGCAAGTGCTCTTGACCTCGCACCGTCGGCGCATCGGGGAAAAGGGCGACGCCCTTGACCACCAGCGTCACCGATTTCGTCTCCACCAGCCAGCGGGATGGGGGATTGCTGGCAACTTGAAGGCAAAGGTCAAGGCGATGATTGCCATAAGCGATTTCGGGCTGAACGCTGAGCACTTTGCCAAAAACCCGCACCTTGCCTGCGCGAATGCCTTCCAAAAGCAGTCGGGGCGGCAAGCGGGCGTCCACGCCAACGAGCGTTTCGCCATCTTGCGCCAGCAACGCATCGTAACCCGTCCGACGATGCGGGTGTAAACGGGGAACGAGCCAAAAGTCGTTGTCGGGGCGTAGGACTTCCTGCAAGCGCCCCGAATTGGGCAGGTGGGCTTCCACGACTGTCCCGTCACGCAAACGAACGAGGATGGCGAACCGATTGAGCCGTCGGAGAAACTTCGCTGCCAGAAGGGGTTTCGGTAAACGCATCCGCCATCCCACTCGCTGATGAAAACGGCAACGATTTTTGCCGCACTGTTGGCGATTGTCGCGCCTTTAGCACTTGTTGCGCCTGTTAGGCAACTGTCGCGCCTGTTAGGCGCTCCAACATGGTCACGCCTGCACGCTTTTCCGTCACACATCAAAGATGACCTGCACCTTCAAGCCACCATCGTCGGGTTCAATGCGCAAAAGGTGGTGGGTGACGGCTTTGATGTGATGCAGCAAGACGATGCCGTCGTGGAGCGGCTCGCCCATCACGATGCCTGACACTTCCGCGTCGCTCAGTTGCGTCACTTGCGCTTGGCAGGGGATGAAGGCTTCGCTTTCCCGCAAGTAATGCAACTCCTTAAGCCATCGCAACAAAAGCAATTCGGGGTCGGGCATCGGGATTTCCACGCGAACTTCCCGCCGCTGTCGGGGCGAGACAGTGGACAAATCCGCCATTAGGCTGAACATGCCCAACGCCGCATTTTCCAACAACTCCCGCAAATCCGAGCCATAAGCGATGATGCCGACATCGGCGGTGTGGTCAATGGCTTCAAAGGGTGGGCGAGTCCGTCCCGTCATCGTCGGCACCTCCGTCGGCGATGCGCCCTCAAAATTCTAAGTGCCTTTCATCCCAACGCATTGGAGGTGGTCGTTGATGGAGGCGTTGTGGCGTTTCAATTTGGGCTTGGGCTGTCTGCCGTTGTTGCTGGATGCGGAGACACGCTCCATTTCCGCTGAAAACCCGACGGGTGAGAAAGGCGGCGGGGCGAAAGCGGAACCCACACCCGATAATCCCGCCTCGGAATTGGGGCGGGGTTGGAAAGTCCGCCCTTGCATCACCCTGAAAGCAGGCGAAACGGTGACCTTAGCCGACATTCAGGGCACGGGCATCATCCAGCACATTTGGATGACCGTCAGCGAGAAAGCCTATCGCACTTGCATCCTGCGGATGTTTTGGGACGACGAAGAAGCGCCATCAGTGGAAGTGCCGCTGGGCGACTTTTTCTGCAACGGGCACGGCTTGCGTTACGAGGTGAACGCGCTGCCCATCGTCGTCAATCCCGTCGGCGGTTTCAACTGCTACTTCCCGATGCCTTTTCGTCGGCGGGCGCGCATCACGATAGAAAACCAGCGTTGGGAAGACATCGGCGGCTTCTACTACCAAATCACCTACGCCCTCATCCCTGACTTGCCCGACAACATCGGCTACTTCCACGCCCAATGGCGGCGCTCCATGACGACGCGGGAGCACCCTGAACACACGATTTTGGACGGCGTGAAAGGGCGGGGGCATTATGTCGGGACTTTTCTGGCGTGGACGCAACTGTCCAACGGCTGGTGGGGCGAGGGCGAAATCAAGTTCTACATTGACGGCGACACGGAGTTCCCGACGATTTGCGGGACGGGGACGGAAGATTATGTCGGCGGGGCGTGGGGTTTTGGGGGCAAGACTTACTCAACGGCGTTTTTGGGTTACCCCTTCCGCAAAGCGGACGCGGGCGAAGTGCCCCGCCATTGCCTTTACCGCTTCCACATCTTTGACCCCATCCGATTTCGCAGCGATTTGCGGGTGACCATCCAAGCGTTGGGTTGGTATCCCGACGGCAAATTTCAACCCCTCACCGACGACATCGCTTCCGTCGCTTACTGGTATCAAACCGAGCCTCATGCGCCCTTCCCGCCGTTGCCAACTTTACGGGAGCGATGGTCGCGCTGAAGATGCCATTGACAGTGGGACGCCTTTTCGCTAAACTGCAAGCGTCGGTCGCTCAAGGGGTCTTGGGCGATGGGAGAATGGCTGGGTGGTCGTTTTGCCAGCCAACTTTGCCGATAGGAGGACGCAAGCCGTGCCAGTCGGTCGTGTCAAGTGGTTCAGCGACGCCAAGGGCTATGGGTTCATTGAGCAGGAGGGTGGCGAGGATGTCTTCGTCCACTTCTCCAACATCCAGGGGCGGGGCTATCGCTCCCTGAAGGAAGGGCAGATTGTCCAGTTTGACATTGAACAAACGCCCAAAGGGCTGCGGGCGGTCAATGTGCGGGTCATTGACGAAGGGGAAAGCCGACGGAAGTTGACTTTCTGATGTTGCTGATGCTTCGCTGACCGCATCCTTTTCACCTGCGATGCCCCAAAAGGCATCAAAGGGGCAAGTGCTTATGGAGGGGTGCTCATGCGGTTGGGGCGATGGGTCGCCCTTTGCTTACCACTTTTGCTGACAGGTTGCGTGACCGTAGATGTGTCCGTCAACAGCCGAGGGAAAGTGACGCAGGAAATCACCCTCATCGTCCCTCAACGCAGCGCCGACGGGATGAGGAACATCTTCCAACGCTACCTCGGACAAGATTGGTCGGTTCGGATTTTGGAGGGCAAGGGCGAGCAGCGGACGATTTACGCTTGGCGGACGGTGAAAGCAGACCCTGAAGCCAAATTGATGCCCGGCTTGACCGTGCAATTTCGCCGCCGCAATCACTGGTTTCGGGCGACTTACGAAGCCACCTTCCGCTACGACCCGACGGAGTTGTTGCAAACCCCCGAAGAGAAGCGGTTGGCGAGCAACCAACAAGTGACCGTTCGGGTGCGGATGCCGGGGCGGGTGCTGACGGAAAAATCCAGCGTCACTTCGGCTGAGGGCAACAGGGCGGAGTTGACTTTAGACCCGCTGCAGCCGACGGAGGTGCGGATAACGGCGTTGGGCATTTTGTGGTGGCGCATCGTTTTGCTGCTCCTCATCCTCGCTTTTCTCCTCTGGCTTGTTGCCCCTTATGTGCCCCGCCTGTTGCAAGCCTTCCCCCGCCGAACCGTTCGGGTCGTCCAACGATGACCCTTGACAAGAAGGTCAACGGCTTTCTCTCCGAGCGAACCCCTTTACAAAGGTGTGTGTGCTATAAAAGGCATGGTGGCTTGTCCACCTAATAAGCCGAAGGGAGGCGATTCTGATGAAGGGAAGGCAAATTGCTGGGATGGTCGGGATGGTCGTCGGGTGCGGGTTGCTCATCGCTTGGGCGGCGAAGCGCCAACCTCTCACCCTCCAACCTTGCCCCTTTGATGCCAACCTCTCCCTCGGTGTCGCTTTTCAAGGACCTCACTTGCACTTTGACACTTATGCCGTCCAAGACAAATTGATGCATGCCCGCATCGCTTGGTTCTCTCCCACTGAGCATCCAGACCCCGATGTCTTTGAATACCGAGTGGCTCAGGAGCCGCCAGAAGACGATTGGGACTGGTGGACGACCCTTTACCCGACGACTTTGCTCGTTCAGGTCACTGATGCGCAAAATCGGCTGGGCAAGGCGGAAGTTTGGAAATTGGAGGGCAACATATTGAAAGGCATCTTTCCTGCCAGTTCTGATGGTTCTACCATCATCGGCTCTTTGGGGTTAGAAGCGCCGACTTCTTTCTGGCGCCTTTCCATCAAAGACAAGCAAGGTGGGACGCTGGCGGAAGCCTTAATCCGCAACCCTGAGACGAAATTGACGGCGGTCGTGTTATATGCCAGATGGGCTCCTCATCCTCCCAAGCGGGATGTCGTGGTGGAGTTGGACAAGACAGAGCCCGAGAAGCACCCCGTGACTCAGTATGACTTTGAAAAGCGGGAAACGGTTACGGAATATTACGATTGCACCGTCCGTTATTGGCGGCTGAAAGGCGGCTGCCCTCCCCATGACTTCACTATCTTCAAGTCCCAGCACAATGTCGAGGATGTCGGTGTCTTCGGTCCACCACCTGAAGGCTGTTCCATCTTGGATATACGCGGCGCGCAAATTTGTGACACTTGGGTGGATGTTTTCCTCGGACCTACTCCCCCTTCAGCCGAAGAAGCCCTCTGCATGACTAAGCACTTTGTCAACGATACCCCTAATCCTGTCTCTATTGACCCGCCACAGGTTTATCGAAAGCGTCATGTGCGCCAGCAAATCTCTGAATTTCCCTTAGACGAAGCCCTCACAGAGAAGGCTTACCAGACGGTAGCCGAGTTGAAAAAACTTCAGGAACCTAAGCCAGAAGATGCCATATCTGTCACCCCAAGTGTCCAAGTGCCGCCTTATTCAAAAGGTTGCGTCCACTGGGACATCACCGCTGTGACAGATATCCGTGCCCTTTATGTTGCCCCCGTTCGGAAGGTGGAGAAGCGACGGGATGTGTTTGACTACATCTTGGAAGCCCTTCCGATTGCGGTGTCGGGGATTATGGGGAGTGCTCATCCGAAGGCGAACAAAATCGTGGAAGCCCTTGCGCTGGCATGGACGAAGGATGTGTCCCAACGGAGGGAGGTCAAGGAAGCATTTCAAGTCGGCGACCTGAAGTTTTACGGCGACATCTGGGTGCTACATCTTTCTTTGGCTCAATCAGGACCGATGTATCCTCTTCAAAACATCACCCAACCTGTCACGGTCAGGGTGGTTTTAGTTGATCCCGAAGGGAACAGGACGCCGACCGACGCCGATGTAGAATGCGAACCGATCACTCCCTTAACGACACCTCCCCCTCCACAGGAAGCACCAATTTTTGCCAGGGTTTCCGCAGAAGGCACGCAGGTTCATCTGGGAAAAGGGTGGAAGTGGCTTATCAAAGTAACCCATCCTGGCGAAGGAAGTGTCACAATCAGTGTGCCACCGACCTCCAGCGTTACAGTGGAAGCGCGCATCCCGTGAAGACTAATCCCTCCTACATCTGATGACAAAATAACCAACGGTGAAGGTAACTCCGATGCCTTGGATAGACACGCATGCTCACCTCAATCACGAACAATTCGCTGGCGATTGGCAAGATGCCCTGCGGCGGGCGAAAGTTGCTGGCGTTGAGGTTGTCGTCAACATCGGTTACGATTTGACTTCCAGTGAGCGGGCGGTTCGGCAAGTGGGTGAGGCGCCGGCGGATGGGGCGAAGTTGGTGGCTGCCGTCGCCATCCATCCCCACGCCGCCAAAGATTGGAACGACGAGGTGGCGGAGCGGTTGATGAAACTGGCAAAGCAATCGGATGTCGTCGCTATCGGCGAAATCGGCTTGGATTTTCACTACCATTTCTCGCCCCCTGAAGCGCAATATCGGGCGTTCGCTGAGCAATTGGAGTTGGCGTGGCAATTGGGTTTGCCCGTCATCTTGCACATTCGCGAGGCGTATCCTGAAGCGTTGGAAGTCGTGCGACGGTTCGGCAAACCTTTGCGGGGCGTGGCGCATTGCTTTACGGGCAATTGGGACGACGCGCAAGCGTGGTTGGCGATGGGCTTTCACATCGGCATCACGGGCATCGTCACTTTCGGTCGCAAGGCGGAAACGGTTCGGGAAGTCGCCGCCAAAGTGCCTTTAGAGCGGTTGCTTTTGGAAACGGATGCGCCTTACTTAGCCCCCCATCCTCATCGGGGCAAGCGCAACGAACCCGCTCATTTGCCGTTGGTCGCTGAATGTGTCGCTCAACTGCGGGGCGAAACTTCGGAGCGGCTGATGGCAGCCACGACGCAAAACGCCATCCGATTGTTCGGGTTATAAGGGCGATTGCCACGACACAAGCAACCTTATCGGGACGATGTTTGAGGCGTCAGCGTCCGTTTAGATGCAGGACATGAATCATGTCCAGCGCCAAGCCTGTGCCGAGGGCGACGGCGGAGACAGGGTCATCGGCGAGGCGGACGGGGACGCCCGTCTCCAGTTGCAGCAATTTGTCCAAGCCCCGCAGCAACGCCCCTCCACCTGTCAGCACGATGCCTCGGGTGACGACTTCGGCGGCTAACTCTGGGGGCGTTTGCTCCAAGACGGCTTTCACGCGGGCGACAATCTGCCCGACAGGTTCGCTGAGGGCGTTGCGAATTTCTTCCGAAGTGATGCGGACAGTTTTGGGCAAGCCCGTGACCAAATCGCGCCCTCGCACCTCCATGCTCAGTTCCTGTGGCAGTTTGTAGGCGGAGCCGATGCGGATTTTGATTTCCTCAGCGGTCTGCTCGCCGATGAGCAGGTTGTATTCCCGCTTGATGTATCGGACGATGGCGTCATCCAATTTGATCCCGCCGATGCGGATGGAGTCGCTAACGACGATGCCGCCCAAAGAGATGACGGCGATGTCGGTCGTGCCACCGCCGATGTCCACGACGACATTGGCGCCAGGTTCGGTGATGGGCAAACCTGCCCCGATTGCCGCTGCCATCGGCTCTTCAATGGGGAAGGCGCGGCGCGCCCCCGCTTCTATGGCAGCATCCACGACCGCCCGTCGCTCTACTTCCGTCGCTTTAGCAGGGACGCAAATGATGACCTCAGGCTTGAAGAGTGTCCAACGCCCACAGGCTTTGCGGATGAAATAACGCAACATCGCTGCTGTCGTCGTGTAATCGGCGATGACGCCTTCCCGCAGGGGTTGACGGGCGACGATAGAACTGGGCGTTTTGCCGATCATCCGTTTGGCTTCCTCGCCGACGGCTAAGATGTTACCCCGCCGATCCACAGCGACGACCGATGGCTCGCGCAAGACGATGCCTTTGCCCTTGACAAAAACCCGAACACTCGTCGTCCCCAAGTCAATGCCCAAACTCCGCGACAGCATAACCCGTCACCTGCTCCCCCGTCGGTTCGTCCAGGGTGAAGGAAGCCCCTAAGGCGGCGAACTTTTCGGGGAAATGGGCGTAGCCTCGCCAAAGTTTCTCAGCGTGCCGAAGGATTGTCTCGCCCTCAGCGACCAATCCCGCCAGCAATAACGCGGCACCCGCCCGAAGGTCATGGGCTTCCACGACAGCGCCTTGCAGACTTTCCACACCCGTTAGCCATGCCAGACAAGGCAAGCGTTTGGGGTTGGCGGCTTCCTCCAAAACGACTTGCGCCCCCAACTTCGCCAGTTCCTTCAGGTAAAGCAAGCGGTCGGGATGAATGGTCTCCACGATCAGGCTAACGCCTTCCCCTCGGCTCAGAAACGCCCCCATCGGCGGTTGCAAGTCCGTCGGGAAGCCGGGGAAAGGTTCGGTCACAAAAGCGATGGGGCGGGGTCGTTGGGACATGGCGACGGTGATTCGCTCCCCTTCCGCCGTCACCTGTGCCCCTGCCTCCACGAGTTTTTGCAAGACGGGACGAAGCCATTCCTCAGGCACGCCGATGGTCGTCACCTCGCCTTGCGTGATGGCGCCTGCCAAAAGGTAAGTGCCCGCTTCAATGCGGTCAGGGATGACAATCCAATCGGCGGGATGCAACTCCGACACACCGATGATTGTGACGGTCGTCGTCCCTTCTCCCTCAATTTGCGCCCCCATCGCTTTCAGGTAACGGGCACAGGAAACGACCTCAGGTTCCATGGCGGCGTTGCGGATGACCGTCGTCCCCTCGGCTAACGACGCTGCCAGCAGGATGTTGACGGTCGTGCCGACACTTCGCCAGCGCGGGTCTAACTCAATGACCGCTCCTTGCAGCCGTCCCTTGGGGCAAACTGCCCGAATGATTTCGCCATCAAAGAAAACTTCCGCTCCCATCCGTTGAAAGGCATCCAGATGAAAATCCACCCGACGGTGCAGAGGGCACCCGCCGGGCAACCCGATGGTCACTTCGCCAAAGCGTGCCAAAAGCACCCCCGCCAAGTAAATGGACGCCCGAATTTCTGTAACCGACCCATTGGGTAGGGGGCATGGGAAAAGGTGCGTCGTGTCCATTTCCACCGTCTCACCGTCAAAGCGCGTCACCACGCCCAAAGTCTGGACGATGCGCAACATCGTGTGGACATCAGCGATGTCAGGGACGCGGTGCAAACGGACGACCCCATGGCAAAGCAAGGGGGCGGGAAGGACGGCTAACGCCCCGTTCTTGCTGCCACTGACTTCTACGACCCCACGCAACACTTGCCCCCCAACCACGCGCAAGGAAGCCATACCGTCATCACGCTCCATCTCTGAGGCGATGCGTGCCGTCACAAAGTATAATGCTTTGGCGACGGAATCATCGGCAATCGCTTTCGCTTGCTAAAATAGCCGACACCCCTTGACGACGGAGGGAACGACGGATGCCCGAAAAAGAAACCAAACGCAAGCCCCGCAAAGAGGGCGAAGAGTTGATAGACCCGACGGATGCCCTGTTTGGAATGGCAGTGCAATTAGCCAAACAGGCAGGAGGGGTTGCCCTCCTTGCCTGCGTGGGAGCGTCCCTCTTGCCCAGCCTGCAAGAGTGGGTCGGGAAAGCCCCGATGCTGATCGCCTCCAGCGTCCACAACTTGCCCGAAGAATTCAAGGGCGCCGTCAAAGGTTTCATTGAACTGCCGACCCTGCGCTTGTCCCGTTTGGGGCAAATCAAATTGGCGGTCGTCTTAGGGATGGCGCAGGGATTGATCACGCCTAACGACACCCTCGTTTGCCTCGCTGGTCCGCCCAACGCCCATCGGTTAGACACTTTGCTTTGGCTAACGGTGCGGGAGGAACTGGAACTGTTTGCTGGCTCGGAGCGGTTGCTGGTGGAGCATGTCAACCCTGAAGTCTTTGAGCAAGTGTTAGACATCGCCATCCAACTGTCCGCCGAGGGGCGAGAGGGCAAACCTGTCGGGGCGCTGTTTGTCGTCGGCGACTATGAGAATGTCGCCCGCTACACCACCCAACTCGTCCTCAACCCCTTCAAGGGTTACGACGAGAACGAGCGCAACATCCTTGACCCTCGCCTGACGGAAACGGTCAAGGAGTTTTGCGCCATTGACGGTGCGTTCCTCATTCGCGGTGATGGCGTCATTGAAGCGGCAGGGGCGTTTTTGCATCCCGGGTTGCCCCGCGAGGAATTGCCGATGGGTTTGGGCGCCCGCCACGCCGCTGCGGCGGGCATCACTGCCGTCACCAACGCCATCGCCGTCACTGTCTCCGCCTCCACAGGCACTGTTCGGGTCTTTCGGGGCGGACGGATGATTTTGGAGATTGAACGACCCGCTTAGGGGTGACGGAATGGGGATGGGACGATTTGCCCATGACGCCCTCATCGCCCTCACCGCCATCCTCGCCACCCTCGCTTGCTATTTTGCGCCCGTCTCGTCCCATGCCCATTGGCTCGGTTGGTGTCTTTGGGGTTTCCTTTGCGGGTTCGTTTTGCCCTCTGGGATGTCGCTGGCAATGGGCAAAAATCTTCGCGATTGCGGGTTGACAGTCGGAGAATGGCGCCTCAGTTTTCTCGCCGTCGCCCTCGGCACTTTCGGGATGGCGCTGATCGGTCAATGGGCGGCGCTGCGCCCTGACTTCCGTGACTATTACGAGCCGATCGCTAACTTTCTTCGCTCGGCACCATTGACCTTCTGGCTCGCCCTTTTTGCCTACATGCTCGGTTGGGAGTTTCTTTTTCGGGGCTTTTTGCTCTTCGGGTTGGCAGGGGAAAAGCCGTCCCTCTCTCGCTTGCTGACTGCCGTCACTTTTTCCACCCTTTTGTTTGGCGCCAGCCACTGGGGCAAACCGTTGCCAGAGTTACTGGGCTCATTTTTGGCGGGCTTGATTTTGTGTGGCATCGCTTGGCGCACCCGCTCCGTTTTTGCCTGCGTCCTCTTGCACACCCTCGTCTTTGGCATCTTCACGATGCAAGTCGCTCAACTCAACCCGTGACCATTCGCTCCAAATCGGCGTTGCGCCCGAAGACGACCAACCAATCCCCTTTTTGGATGGCGTCATCGCCCGCAGGGTTGGGCAAGATTTGCCCTTTGCGCCGAAAGGCAATAACGGTGACGCCGTGCCGACGGCGCAAGTCCAACTCCCGCAGTGTCTTGCCAATCATCCAAGCAGGCGCTTCTATCTCCTCTATGCTCCATTCAGGGTCAAACTGTAAGTGCTCCAAGATGCGTCCCGGCGAAAGGAGTTGATGGGCTAAGCGCTGCCCCATCTCTTTTTCGGGGAACACAATCAAGTCAGCGCCGACCTTGCGAAGGATGTGGGCTTGGCGGTCGGTGACAGCCTTGGCGGCGATGAACTTCGCCCCCAAATCCCGCAAGACCGCCGTCAAAAGCACGCTATTGCCCAAATCCGCCCCCGTCCCGACGACGCAGGCGTCAAACTCGCTCACGCTCAACCGCCTCAGCAAGTCTTCATCGGTCGCATCAAAGCAATAAAGGTGCTCCAACCAGTCCCGCACAGATTCCACGACTTGTTGGTCACGGTCCACGCCGACGACTTCGTGCCCCATTTGCAATAGCGTTTCGGCGACCGCTTGACCAAAGTAACCCAATCCGATGACCAAGACGCTGCATCGCTTCATCGCTGACGCCTCCATTTTGCTGCTCCTATGCTTTCAGCCGACGAGCACTTCCTCATGGGCGTAGTGGGCTGTTCTTGGTGGACGACCTGTTAGAACGACCAACACCGTCAACAACCCAACCCGCCCGACAAACATCGTCGCCACTAAAATCAGTTTGCCCCAAGTGGTGAGGGACGGAGTGATGCCCGTAGACAATCCGACGGTGCCGAAGGCGGACACCGCTTCAAAAAGCAAACTCAAAAACGCATGGGAAGCAGTGGCATCGTGCAGGATGTGTCGTTCAGTCAAGCAAAGCAACAAAGTCGCAATCCCAACGGTGTGGGCGGCGAAAAGGGTTAATGCCATCGCCTTCGCCAATTGGGCACTGGGCACGCTGCGGCGCAACAGCACCACTTGCTCGTAACCCAACGCCCCCGACCAAGCCGCAGCGGCGAGGAGGGCAGCCGTCGTCGTTTTGATGCCCCCACCCGTTCCCCCAGGCGAAGCCCCGATGAACATGAGCAAGCAGAGCAACCACAAGGAAGCGGCGGTCATAGCACCGATGGGAACGGAAGAGAAGCCCGCTGTCCGAGCGGTGACGGAATGGAAAAATGCCGACAACCATTGAACAGCCATCGGTTGTCGCCCCAGCGTTTCAGGATTGCCCCGCTCAAAGAGCCAAAGGAAGATCGTCCCGCCCAGCCAAAGGATGGCGTTGGTGAGCAAAACGACCCGCAAATGGACACTCCAACGAAACCGACGCTGCCGAAAGCGCTCAGTGACTTCGGCGACGACCAGAAAGCCGAGCCCACCAGCAATGATGAGACAGGTGAGGGGGAGCAACAGGAAAGGGTCGTGGGCGAAAGGTTGCAGGCTACTTCCCCATCCCCGTTCCGCCCCGAACCAACCGAACACATCCAAACCCGCATTGCAGAACGCCGAGACGCTATGAAAAAGGGCGAACCAAAGACACAGCGACCAAGGCAAATCGTGACGCTGAAGGGCAAGAAAGAGGGCGATAGTTCCGAGGCTCTCTGCCAGCAACGAGAAGATGATAACATGCCGAAGCAACTGGCGGACATCCACCAAGTCCCCATAAAAAATCCCCAACGCCATCCGTTGCTGCGCACTGAGCCGACGCCTCAAGATGATGGCAGCGAAGGCGGCAACAGACATGTAGCCTATCCCGCCAACCTGTATAAGCACCAGCAAAAGGATTTGCCCAAACGGTGACAACACCCGCCCAGGGTCAACAGGTGTCAACCCCGTCACGCAGACGGCACTGGCTGCCAAAAACAACGCATCCACCCACGATAAAGGCGTTCGGGCGGCAATGGGAAGCCGCAAAGTGACCATCCCAAAACTGAGCAAGGCAGCAAAAAACAAAATGGTCAATCCTGCTGGCGAACGCCATCGTCCCCTCATTGGCGTCATCCGTCGTTCACGGGTCAGCCAGAGTTCAAACGCGCAAATAAATCGTCCATGCCCCGTTTCGCCTGCGCTGCCAACTCGTCCTTGCTGAATTGCTGCGGGAGCGTTTTGCTGAGCACTTCCACGGAAACGGCGCCGTCATAACCCGCATAACGCAACGCCCGCAAAAAACCCAAAAGGTCAATGACACCCTCGCCGGGCATCACCCGTTCGTTGTCTACCTGTTCGTCCAACGGTCGGTCGGGAGCGTCATTGATGTGGACATGGACGATGCGATGGCGGGGCAACTTCCGCAACTCGTCCAACGAATGCCCCGCACAGAACCAATGGAAACTGTCCACCAAAAGACCGATGTTGGGCGCCCCGATGGCATCGCACAAATCTAAGGCTTGATCCATCCGCCACAAGACAGGATTGCCGCTGCGACGGAAATGGGCGGGAGCAACCCATTCAATGCCCAAGTGAACCTCGTAGTCTGCCAAAATGGCGCAGACTTGACGAAACCGTCGCACCATCATCGCCCGAAATTCCTCAGGGTCGCCAGACACCGACGGCGGGATGTAAGTGACGCAGGCATGGCAACTGACAACTTGAGCCGTTTGGGCTTTTTGGGGCAGCGTTTGCAGGCTCTCTTCAAAAGCCGCCTCATCCTCCCGCCAACGAACGGGCAACCAGAAGGCGGCGTGGCGGATGCCTTGAGCGTCCAACCAGTCACGAGCGGCGTTCATCCCTTCCTTGCTTGCCTTTTCCGCCAACCATTCAATCCCGAACTCAACGGCAGGGAAACCGTGCCGTTTCGCCAACGCCACGAACTCTTCGTAACCCAAACCGCCTCCGACCGTCCCAGGGTTGAGGCAAGCGAACATGCCCATCACGCTCCTTTTCTTTCGTCCCTCATCGCGCTATTCGCCCCTCACTGCCGTTTTTGCCGTCAACCGTTGCAGCAAGGCTTCCAGCGAATTGGGCGGGGCGTCAATGCGGACGACGCGCAAATAACCTTGCCCGATGGGCGGGCGGCGAGACAGCAACTGTGCCCGCTGCGTCAGCAACCGAGCCACCCGCGCCAGCAAGACATTGTGCGGGATGCCGATGCGTTGGCGCATCGTTTGCACATTGTGCAAGATGCGTCGGGCTAACTCTTTGACAATCCCTTGCGCCTCAGGTTCGTGGCGGATGCCCGACATCACTTCCCGTTCGGCAGCATCTTGGATGGCTTGCAGGGCGGCGATGGCATCGGCATCGGTCAATTCAGGATGCTCGGCGGCAAAGGTGGCGATGGCTTCCTCAAGGGCGTAAGCCGTCAAGCGTTGCTCCAACTCGGCGCGGGCAGCCCCTCGTTGCGCCCATTCCGCTTCTCGCTGTGCCATCTCCATCGCCTTCGCTTGTTGCAAGTAGGGGCACGACGAAGGGCAATGGAGTTTTTTGAGCCGATGCGTTCCACAGCAAGTCGGGCAGATGTAGTTGTAAACGGCGGGGCAAAAGCGCTTCCCTTTCCGTTGCCGACACAACACGCAAATTGCCACTCGGTTGCCTCCTTTCACCGACGCTGTGCCGTTCGTTAACTTAGGGCGACGGGGTTCGCTCACTCTTTGCTCTCTTTCTGGCGCTCCCTTAAGGCGCGTTCAATTTCCATCCCGATGACGATGGCGGGGGCATTGAGCATGCCTGCCAACCGCTGGCACACTCGCTCCAACTCCCGCGTCACTTCCTCCTTTCGGTCGGGGTGATGGGCAAGGTAGTCTAAGGCAAATTCGGCAGCCTTTTGGGCACAGTCCAGCAAGAAGCCCGCCTTCACGAAGTCATACTGACGATGGGACAAATGGGCATGGTCATGGTCAAGTTGATGGATGAACCACGACCAATCGCGCTCTTTCGCCTTGCGGGTCGTCACTTCGGCGGTGCGGCTGGTCAACCGTCGCACTTGCTCTTGGCGAATTTTGTGGCGTTGCCAATCCTCTTCCGTCGTGCCCATGATGATGACAACTTCCATCGCCTCCCCCGTCAGTTCCCGCAAAATTTCGCGAAGGAGCGCCATCATCGTGTGGGTTTCCAAGTAACCCCGCAAGTTTTCGTTCTCGGGGGCTAAACCCAAGACGAAAGTCGTCCCGTCTATCGTCACGGGAACGGCTGCTTCCACGCTCCGCCAAAGGTCGGGGGTAAAAGACATGCGTCGGCGCACCAATGGCTTGGCGCGCTCCCACAACTCTTGTGCCGTCGCCATCGCCAACACCTCCCTTTCGGGGTGTTGATGAGTTGTCAAGCCCACCCCTGCGCCTTCAAAACCCGTTGAGCCAACGGGGCATCCAAAACTTCCCCCTCGCACCACCAACGCCCGTCCGCCGTGATGCGGACGGCGATGACTTCCTTGTCCTCCCATCGCCCTGAAAGCCGCACCAATCGGTTGCCATAGACAGCAAACATCGGTTCGTCCTGAGGCGATAACTCCCGCACTGAGCAGACGAACTCGGCATCCTTGAAAGAGGGCAACAAGCCTTCCTCAGGGCGGAGCGTGATCGTGAAGTGATTGGGCGCTGACGCGGGGTTGACAAAGAGATAGACAAGGCGGTTTGTCTGTCGCTCCAAAAGTTCCATCGCCTCTTCTTCCAGTGCCAGCCAACTGGCGACTTCAGGGTGGGCACTCACCACGATGCAACCCTTTTCCTGCGGCGACAGGGTGGCGGCAAAGGAGCGGATGCGTCGGCGCAGTTCAATGCTCAAAGTCAACGGCGTTTTGACCCGCCCCATCCCTTGACAGTGGGGGCACGGTTGCGTCATCTGCCGCCACAAACTCTCTCCCCGCCGATGGCGGGTGATTTCCACCAAGCCTAACGGTGTCAAGTCCACGATTTTCGTCGGGTTTCTGTCCCGCTGCATAACCTGCTGGAAGGCTGCCATCAGTTTGTTGCGGTCTTTAGAGCGCAAGACATCAATCAAGTCCACCAAGATGATGCCGCTTAAATCCCGCAGGCGCATTTGGCGGGCGACTTCCTCAATGGCTTCCAAGTTCGTGTGGAAAATCGTCTGGGCGGTGTTGTCCCGACCCGTGTAGCGACCCGTGTTGACATCAATGAGGGTCGCCGCCTCCGCCTCTTCCACGACCAAATAACCGCCACTGGGCAAGGAGACGATGGGTTCAAAGATTGCCCGCAGTTGCGGCTCCACATTGAAGTGCTCAAAGATGGGCGTGTTGCCCCGATACACCTCAATGCGGTCGGCAAATTCAGGGCGCAATTCCTTCGCCAACTCCTGCAACTGCTTCGCTTCTGCTTCCCCGTCCACGATGATGCGTTCCGTGTCGGGTGGGGCGATGTCCCAAAGAAGGTCGGCGAAAACAGAGGGACGGCTATAGAGCAAGGAAGGCGCCGAGGCTTTGGCGAAATCCCGCATCAACCGTTGCCAGCGCCGATAAAGTTGCTCCACTTCCATTGCGATGGCTTCGGGCGTCGCTTTGGCGGCGTGATAACGCAGGATCAACCCGCAATCCAACGGGCGCAACTGCTCGCCCAGCCGTCGCAACCGCTCGCGGGTGCGTTCATCCGTCACCTTTACTGACACGCCCACATGGTCGGAGCCTTGACAAAGCAAGACGCAGTAATGCCCCCGCAATCCCACCTTTGTCGTCAACCGCACGCCCTTGCGCGGACCGCCATAGCGGGCGACTTGCACCAGCACTTTATCGCCCTCTTTGACCGCCTCACGGATGTGGCGAAATCGGTCGCGTTGGGTTTGCCCCGAAACGCCCAAACCGCCTGGCACGATGTCGTCCACATAGAGAAACCCGTTGCGCTCCAAACCGATGTCCACGAAGGCAGCGCCGATGCCAGGAACGATTTGGCGGACGACCCCTTTGTAGACATTTTCCACGATGCGGGCTTCTCGCTCTACCTCCAAATCCACGACTTTGCCGTTTTCTAAGACGGCGATGCGGGTCTCCATCGGGTCGCAGTCCACCAACACGATGACTTGGCGGGATGGAAGCGTCATCGCCAAAACCCCCTCTCATCGCCCAAAAGGTTGCCATGCATTATGCCACCCGCCAAGCATTCTGGCGACAGTCAAGCCATCGGGATGTCGCTCCCCGCCCTCGCCTTTCCCCACGCCTTTCTCCCCCGCATAATGACGGTCGGTGAGCGTTATGCCGTCCCAACGATGGTGCCTCCGTTACGATGACCGATGCCATCTCTGCTTGAGGGCGATGGGTTGGCTGCGCCGCTTAGACCGTCATCACCGCCTCATCTTTTTGCCCCTCTCCGAGAACCCCGATGGTTCGCTTGATGCCGTTCAAGTCATCTCGCCGAACGGGCAAGTCTTGGCAGGATGGGATGGCATCGTTGCCTTGATGCGCCTTTTCCCGCCCCTTCGTCCCCTCGCTTGGCTCGGTTCGCTTCCGCCCATCCGTCGGTTGGGTCGTCGCCTTTACCGCTTCATCGCCGCCAACCGTTACCGCCTTTTCGGCAGGCGATGACTTTTTTGAAGGGGCAAGGGAGAGGCGAAGTTGCCGAACCTTTTGCCTCAGGAGGCAAGCGAGGCGGTTTCGGCGAAGGCTTTCAACGACCAAACTTTGGGCGCTCCATCCAGTTCGTCAGGATGGGCGATGCGCCCCAGCACTGCCGTCGCCGCCGCAACGGCAGGGTTGGCGAGGAAGGCTTCCGACTGAGGCGAACCCATCCGTCCGATGAAGTTGCGATTGCTCGTGGACAAGCACCGCTCGCCTGGTCCCAAAACGCCAAAGTAACCGCCCAGACACGGACCGCAAGTGCCCTCGGCGATGATGGCGCCTGCGTCGGCGAAAATTTCCAACAACCCTTCCTTCATCGCTTGCATGTAAACGCGATGGGTGGCGGGGATGACGATGAGCCGAACATCAGGGTGCACCTTGCGCCCTTTCAGCAACCTCGCAGCAATTCGCAAGTCTTCCAACTTGGCGTTCGTGCACGAGCCGATGAACACTTGGTCAACGGCGATGTTGAGCGAGGCGGCTTCCGAAACGGGATGCACATTGTCGGGCGAGTGGGGGAAAGCGACGAGCGGTTCCAACTCCGAGCAGTTGATTTCCCAAACGCTGTGATATTGCGCATCGGGGTCGCTTTCCACGATGAGCCATTTGTCTTCGGTATGGGGGGCATGGCGGCGCAAATAAGCGAGCGTCACTTCGTCCACTGGCATGATGCCGTTTTTGCCCCCCGCCTCAATGACCATGTTGCACATCGTGAACCGCTCGCTCATGGGCAACTCGTGGATGACGGGTCCCGTGAACTCCATCGCCCGATAAAGTGCCCCTGAGACGGTGATTTTGCCGATGGTCGCCAAAATCAAGTCCTTGCCCATCACCCACTTTTGCAGTTTGCCCGTGTAGACGAACTTCATCGTCTCAGGGACTTTCAGCCAGATTTCGCCCGTCGCCCAAACGGCTGCCATGTCCGTAGAGCCGACGCCCGTCGCAAAGCAACCCAGCGCCCCGACGGTGCAGGTGTGCGAATCGGCGCCGACATACAGCATGCCTGGGTAAGCGAGCCCTTGTTCAGGCACGAGGATGTGCTCAATGCCGCCCCGTCCCAGTTCAAAGAAGTGCTTGATGCCCATCTCTTTGGCGAAATCTCGCATGACCTTCACTTGCGCCGCCGCTTGGATGTCTTTGCTGGGTGCGTAGTGGCTGGGCACCAACACAATCTTTTCGGGGTCAAAAACGCGGTTGATGCCGATCTTGCGAAACTCTTTGATCGCCAGCGCCGCCGTCACATCGTTCGCCATGCACAAGTCCACTTGGCAGTTGACCAACTCGCCCGGTCGGACTTTCAGGACACCCGCATGGGCGGCAAGGATTTTCTCCGTCATCGTCATGCCCATCACGACAACACCTCGTCACAGGGAAGTTTGCACGGTGTGCTTGACCGCACACCGTTGCCTTTCAGCGTTTTGCGGGATTTGCCGTGTGGCAGCAAATTTTATCGCCCCATTTCGCCCTTTGCTAAAATGGCAGCGACGGGCGCAAAACCATAAGCCGAGGGAAAACGGAAAGGTCGTGCAAGCGAGGAAGGGCATCAAGGCAAATTGCGCCCCCTCGCATTCCTGCGCGCTGGCACGCCGAACAGGGAGACGACGGGATGCGGAGCGTGTTGATTGTCAACCCGAAAGCCAAACGGGGGCGTGCCCTCTGGCATGCCCAACGCGCCCAAGCCCGCTTGCAACGGCACGGTTGGCATTGCGAATTGCAACCCAGCGAAAATTCCGAACATGTCCGCCAATTGACCGAACGAGCCGTCGCAACAGGCGTGGACGCCGTGCTGATTGCGGGTGGGGATGGCACCATCCATCATGCCGTCCAAGTTTTGGCGAACTCCGCCATCCCGTTGGGCATCATCCCTTGCGGGCGGGGCAACGACTTGGTGCGAGCCTTGGGCATCCCGTTGGATGCCGAAGCCGCCGCCGAGGTCATCGCCAGACAAAACATCAAAGCGATTGACTTGGGGCAAGTGATGGCAACAAGCGATGAAGGGCAAAGGGCGAACTTCTCGTCCCCCGTCCCCCGTCCCTCGTCCCTTTCCGTTCCGTCCCCCGTCCCTCGCCCCTCGCCCCGTTTCTTTTGCGGCATCGTCACCTGCGGCTTTGACAGCGAAGTCGCTGACTTCGCCCATCGCCATCGGCAAATCCCCGGCGGTTGGGTCGGCTATTTTGGTGCCGCTTTGCTTTTGTTGGCGCGCTATCGCTTCAAAACCGTTCGGGTGCGGGGTGACGGTTGGTCTTTTGACGGCGAAACTTTGCTGGTGGCGACCGCCAATTGCCCCGCTTACGGCGGCGGGATGTGGATTGCCCCGACTGCTCAACTGGACGATGGCTTGTTGCATGTTTGCATCGTTAGGGCGACCAGCAAATGGCGCATCCTGCGGTTGCTGCCGACGGTTTTTTCGGGCGAGCATGTGCGTGAGCCCGAAGTGAGTTTGCATCCCGCCAAGCGAGTGCACCTTGACAGCGACGAAGCCATCCCGCTTTTCGCCGACGGCGAGCCTGTCGGCACAACGCCCGCAACGGTCACCGTCGCCCCAAACGCCTTGCGGGTCTTCGTGCCCACTCAAATTTCGCCACCACTGAGCGGGAGATGAGCAAGATGGCAGGCTATTGGTTTCGCCAACCCCGCTGTCATTTCTGTGGTGCGTTGATTGAGCGCCCCGATGATGGCGTGGTTTGCTGGGAAGAGAGCATTGAAAGCAGCGGCAAATGGCGGGCACAAAATTTCGCCGTTGCCCACAACCGCTGCGTCCCGACGGAGCGCCCCTTTCAATGCGACGCCCTGACGCAGGTGAACCCCGGCTACTTGACAGGTTTGGCGTTGCGCTTCACCCGACGGATGTATGAGCAAGTGGATGTGCCCGCGTTGGTGCGATTGGTTTGCGAGTTGTTTCCCGACGAAGCGGGGCGGGAAGGTTTGTGGGTGAACATTTTTGACTTCATGAAGTGGGACGACGGCTTCCCGCCCGAATTGTCCGAGCCACGCCCCATCTTTCGGGGCGACTAATTGCGGTTGCATTCCATCCGAAAAGTCGCCGACGAACGCAATCGTCTTGGGCTGGACAAGATGCCTGGGATGGGCACGACGGGCGCGTCGTAAGTGACCGTCACCGCCAGCGAACCGCCCACCCGCCGAATGCCCGCAGGCACCGTCGTGGCGGAGCAGGTGGTGACGATGACGGGCTCCAACAAGTTGCCGTTAGCGTCCCGCTCTTCAATGGTGATGGTGATGCTGTTGCGGTTGGGAAAGTTAGCGGTCGCTTGGCAGATGCGGTCGCGGATGTGCTCGTTGAAGTTGTTATCGTTGTCGGGGTCATAGCAAGTGGCGCTCAAGCGTGCGGCATCCCTCGTGGCGTTGTTGAGGGTGTGCAGCCACATGAAAAGTTGCCCAAAAACCAGCGCCCCGATGACCAGCAAAATCAGGACGCTGGCGGCTAAGGCAAACTCCACCATAGATTGACCTGCTCGCTTGTGCTTCTTCATCTCTCTCACCTCTCATCATCAGGATGCCGCCGCGCTGAGATTTGAAAGCGATGCGAAGGGTTATTTCGTTCGGCGCACCAAAACCCGCTCGTAACCCTCGGCAGGGAAGGCACCGAGAAACTCATGCCCTGACCGTTGACACCATGCCTTCGCATCGTCTTTCGTGCGCGGCTCTTGCGTCCAAACTTCCACGACAGCGCCGACAGGCACTTCCTTCAGGGCGCGGATGAGTTCCACCAACGGACCTGGGCATTGGGCTCCCCGCGCATCCACGATTTTGTCGGCGTGCAAAGTTTGTGCCATAGTCCGACGCCTCCTTTCGTGACGGCGGTCACGGTTGCTTTTGCACCATCGTCCAGAGGGTTGCCAACCCCGTTCGGATGAATTGGACGGCGATGGTCGCCAGTAACAACGCCATCACTTGGGCGATAATGCCCGAACCCGTCTTGCCCAACCGAAGGAAAATCCCTCCGCCTGCCATCAAAATGCCCCAAGTGACGAGGAAAGTCAAGACCAACGCTGAAAGGGTCACCCAAAGCCCGTAACTGGCGTTGAGCACCAATACCGCTGTCATCGCCCCTGGTCCTGCCAGCAACGGACACGCCAATGGCACGACGGACACTTCACCCCGTTCTTCCACTGTCCAATGCCCCGCCAAAACGATGCGGACAGCGATGAGAAGCAAAAGCAACCCACCAGCCACCTGCAAATCGGCTAAGGTTACGCCGAACAGGTGAAAAACCCCTGCCCCCATCAGCGCAAAGACAAGCAAAATGGCGAAAGCGACGAAGGTGGCGAGGGTGAACACTTTCCGTCGTTGCCGCTCTTCGCAATGCTCCGTCACCGCCATGAACAAGGGCAAATTGCCCAACGGGTCAGTGATGAGCAGCAGAGAAACAAAGGCTTTCGCCAACTCGTCCCACGCCATCGTCGTCCACCTTCCTTGCGATGCCAAAATAGTTTTCGGCTACAGGGTCAATTTTGTGAAGCCGAGGGGCGACAACCGATGCAGACCGTCCGTGTCGGCAACACATCCGTGCAAGTTTCCCGCCTTTGCTTCGGGACGATGCAATTGGGACCGCTGTTGCGGCGCTTGCCCTTGTTGCAAGGCGCCGAGTTACTCCTTTACGCCCTTGATTGCGGCATCACCACCTTTGACACGGCAAAAGAGTATCGCACCCGTGACTATCTTGCCGTCGCCTTCAGCGACAACGATCGGGTCGTCATCATTGACAAGTCGTCGGCTCGCTCCTACGAAGAGATGGAACGGGAAGTCGCCGAGAGTTTGATTGATTTGAACCGAGAGGAAGCCGACCTCTTTTTGCTCAACGATGTCCGTTCCCGCCAAGATTTTGCGATGCGGCAAGGCGCTTGGCGCTACCTTTGCGAGGCGAAAGCGATGGGGCTGGTCAAAGCCATCGGCTTGTCCACCCACACGGTGGAAGGGGCATTATTGGCGGCAGAACTTCAAGAAGCCGATTTCGTGCAAGTGGCGTTCAATGTGATCGGGGCAGGCATTTTGGATGGTGATTTGGCGGCGATGGAAAAGGCTTTGCAACGGCTCAAAGACGCCGGCAAAACCGTTTGTGCCATCAAGCCCCTCGCAGGCGGCATGCTTTCCCGCGACCGATGGAAAGAAGCGTTGGAGTTCGTCTTTACCCATCCTTGCGTTGATTGCGTCTGCGTGGGATTGCTCACCCGCGAAGAGATAGACGCTGCCTGCGCTTTCGCCAACGGCGAACCTGCCAACGAAGCGACCGCTACGACCATCGCCCAAACGCCCCGCAAGTTGGTCATCTTGGATTGGTGCACGGGTTGCGAAGCCTGCATCCCCGTCTGCCCGACCCAAGCCCTTTACATGAAGGACGGGATGGCACGGGTTATCCATGAACGCTGCGATTGGTGCGGCAAGTGCGGTCCCGTCTGCCCCGATGAAGCCATTTTCCTCATCGCCAACCCCATCATCCCGAAGGAAGAAGCGGAGTGAGCCCTTGACACCCTCATGCCTGTCACCTTCTGGGCAATCGCCGAACCGACAGCGACGGAAACTTTGAAGGCAAAAGGGCAGTGGTTGGGAGTAAGGCAACTGCGCCAGCAACCTTGGGGCGGCGATGTCCTCCTTTCCGCCCGTCTTCCTGAGACGGTAGATAGCCCCTTGCAGGTGCAATGGCTTTGGGAGCAAGTTCGTCCAACGGTCAAGGCGCTTTATGCGGGGGGCGGCAAGTTAGCGCCCTTGTCGCCCTTTTTACCTTCCGCCCCTATCTTGCCGAAAGTGCAAGGTGTTTTCGGCACTGCCCACCATCCGACGACCCGCCTTTGCCTTGCCTTGCTTGATCTTTTGCCTTTGCAAGGCAAACGGGTGTTGGACATCGGGACGGGCACGGGCATTTTAGCCCTCGCCGCTACCCAGCGGGGTGCTGCCCTCGTCGTTGCGACGGACATTTCACCCACAGCGGCGCAAGTTGCCCGCTTCAATCTCGCCCAAACGAGCCGATCCCGTTGGGCAGTGCTCGTCGGCGACTTAGCGCAACCTTTGCGGGGCACTTTTGACCTCGTTTGCTGCAACATCAGCGCTGAAGCCCTTTTGCGGTTGCTTCCCGACCTTTCTCGCCTGCTTCCCGATGGCGACTTGATCGCTTCTGGGTTTTCGGGCTCGGAATGGCGAACGGTTCGTCGGGCATTGCTGGCGCATTCCATCCGCTTGCTCGGTTGGCAATTTCTCAACGGCTGGCTCGCTTTCCTTGCTCACTCGTCCGCCAAACGAGAAACGACGGTTCTTCCGTCACCGCCACTGTGACCTTTCCTCCCTGAACTGAAATCCATCGTTCGTTGCCCATCAAGTCAACGAACCGCACCGAGTTCGTCGGGACAGAAAGCGTCAAGGTTTGCTTGCCCTTGATCGCCCAGACAGCAAGGACATTGCCCCTCTCACCCGCAAACTCTAAAGCAACAGCGTTTTCGCCTACCTCCCATCGGCGCACGAACTTTTTGCCCGCCAGCATCCGCACCATCGTGTTGTAGGCGGCGTAAGGGACTTTGGGCGAACTATCAAAGCGAATGAGCCCAAAGTTGTGCTCGTTGTAGTTCGGGTCTTCGCCGTCGTCTTGAAAATCGTAAACGAACACTCGCTCAATGAAAGGCAGCGTCAATGCCCAAAGGTAAGTGCGGACGATGTTCGCTGCCGAAAGCCATTGGGGCGTCCCACCCGTGTGGGTCGGATAGCCAAACTCTGTCAGCCAAACTTTCAAGTGCCCGACGCCGTATTTGTCCAGCAACCCTTTCAGCCGCTGCATCTCGCCGACAAAATCGCTCGCTTCGGGTGAACGCGGGTAGCGATAGGGATGCACCGAGATGGCGTCCATGAACTTGCCGCCGCCCCGCTTGAGGACTTCCTCAATGAAGCCCAAATCCGTCCCTGCCGTGCAAACGCCGACAACCGTCGCCTTCGGGTCAGTTGCCTTGACAGTTTGATAGACGGTTTTGAGCAACTCGGTGTAGTCGGCGGGGTTGGGTTTGGGCTTCCAAAAACCGATGTTGGGTTCGTTCCAAACTTCCCAATGGCGGCAAATCGTCCCGTAACGGCTCATCAACTCGCGACAGTAGCGGGCAAACGCTTGGCGTCCTTCTTCCGTGTGGGGTGCGACGCCACCGTCGTAGTGCTTGTTGGCGTAGTTGAAGATGATGAGCGGTCGCAAACCGAGTTTGCTTGCCGCTTGCATGTAGGCGTCGTAGTAGGCGGGAAAAGTGAATTTGCCCTTTTCCCGTTCCACTTCGCTCCAGTAAAGTTCGTCACGAATCCACGCTGCGCCCATCTTGCGGAGGAGTTCTAAGGTGTCAGGCACTTTGTGCTTGTATTGCCCGAAATGCGTCTGGACGGCGAAGGGGCTATCGTCCCAAACGGGAGCGGGTTCGGGCAGCCAGCAAAGAGAAAACGCTTTTGACCACTCGCCGATTTGCACCTCCACGAAGTAAACCCCGAAGGCGTTGAGCGACAGCCACAGCGGTCGTTCCAGCGGCTTGTCTGGCGCAACGGTCACTTTGCCTTGCCACAATGGGCGAATCAGTTCTTCACGGTGATTGAGCAACCGCACGGTCACCTCAACGGTGGCGGGTTGCTTGGTGGTGAACACCAACTTGCCCGACGGGACATCGCTTTTGCCCCAAAAGTAGCCCCATTTCTTTGCGGGCACAAATTGCACCGTCACGGGCGGTCTCTCCTCCTCGCCGTAGTGAACGGTCACGGCATCAAAAGCGACGACGCCTTCCGACGGTCGCACGAGGCTGTCAAGGACGAGGCTGAAGAAGGTGATGGGTTCGTCCAACTGCCCGTTGCCATCGCCACCCCAATGACCGTGCGGGGCATCTAAACGCGTCCAAAGCCGCCGCCATCCTTGAAAGTGCAGCGCCCCCAAATCAAACTGATGCCACTCACCGTTTTTGTCCACGAACCGAACCCGAACGATGTTGCCCGAACCGTCACCCCAAACGGCGACACTGATTCGGTGCGGCTTGCCGCTCAGTCGGTGCGGAGCGATGACTTCCAGATATTGCAGCCCTTGCACTTGCTCAAAGCGGTAACGCAACTCCGCACATCGCTTGCCTTCAAAAGGGCGCTCCGTGCTCAGCCGCACTTGCGACGACGGGTGAATTTGCATCCCGCCCAAACGCAACTCTTTCGGCTGCTCAAAATCTTCCAGCACCACTGTCGCCCCTTGCACCGTCGCCAGCATCAGCCCCAGCAACAAACTGAACACGCTTCCGACACCTCCTTCACTCACATTCCGCCTTTGAGCCAGTGACGGTCAAAAACGGCGTGGCGGATTGTCTGGCGGCGATAAGTGTAAACGCAATGCACCAACCCATCGCCACTTGACACCAGACACGGGTAACTGAACTCGCCATCACCCACCTCCAAATCGCGGATGACTGTCCACCGCTCGCTCTCGTCGGGCGAAAAAGCGATGCTCAGTGGCGTGCGCCGCTCTGCGTTGTCGTTGAACGCCAACACCAACGCCCCATCGCTCATGCGTGCCAAGTCAATGGCAGCGTTGGGATTGGGCAAGTCCGTTGGTTCGGGCGTTGACCAAGTGAACCCGCCGTCGTCGGAAGTGAGCCGAACGATGCGCCCCATCGTGCTGCGGCAATAAGCCAGCAACCGCCCATTGGAAAGTTCCACGACGGCGGGCTGAATGAGCCCTCGCCGCTGAACGGTTGCCACTTCGCGCCAACTTCGCCCACCATCTTCCGAGCGCCAAAAGACGGGTTGCCATCGGCGTTCGTCGTAAAGGGGCAAAAGCCACGCCCCGTCTCGCAAAACGAGGGGCTTGGTGCGGGGCATGATGCCTTGAAGGGCGCAAAGCAACTGTGGTTCACCCCAAGTCATTCCCCCGTCCGTTGACCGCATCGCAAAGAGCAGCGCCGTCGCCCAACCGCGACCTTGGAGCGTGACGAAAAAGAGCCAAACCGCCCCATCGGGGGCGACGAACAGGACAGGGTTGCCATCCGCCTTGCCTTTTGTGTCCACGAGTTTGTGCGGTTTCGTCCACATCCATTCGTTCCCTTGCCGATGACCGTGCGCAAGGAAGATGGCTTGGTCTGGTGCTGTCTCGTAAGCACCCGCATAGAACGCGCAGAGCAAATCGCCATCGGGCGAAACCGTCAGCGTTGCGGCGTGCGCCATCGGGTGACTTTCCATCGGCGCAAAAATGTCTTGCTTGACCAACATCGCCACCACCGCCCCAACTTTAGCACTGCCACGCAAGTGTTCGGAAAACCTGCCTTAATTGCCCCATCGGAGCGGGGGAAACGCTCTTTTGGCTGAGGATTTGTGGTGGCGAAAAGTTCCTCACGCTTCCTGCTGAAAGGGCTATCAACCGCAACGAAGGCAACACTCCCTTCGCCACCGCAAGAGAGTCGGAAGGGAAGCGGGAGCCGTCGTTCTGGCACTATCACGCACCGATTGGCGGAGCGACGGGGATTCGAACCCCGGAGAACCCTCTTCGGGCTCTACCCGGTTTCCAGCCGGGTCCCTTCGTCCACTCGGGCATCGCTCCGCTGGCGTGGGGACGGTCGCCTGTTTTGGCGGAGGGACGGGGATTTGAACCCCGGAGGAGCGTCCTTCAACGCCCCTACGCGATTTCGAGTCGCGCCCCTTCAGCCGCTCGGGCATCCCTCCGAGCAAAAATTTTAGCCAACCTCTCTGAGCAGTGCCAACCTTTCTCTGAAGCAAATCGCTATCGCTGGCAGGCGATAACCGTTTGTCGGATGAGATGGCGAAAATCGTTGTGGCAAGGCACAATAAATGCCCCTTCCCGAAAGTGGGGCGGGTGCTTTCGGGAGGCTCGGTCAAAAGAGACGGGAAGGAGGTTTGCGAGGTGAGCAACAACAAGGAGACGAAGGTCAAGGTGCAGGAGGGCTACTTGAACTTCCTGCGCAAAGAACGCATCCCTGTCGCCGTCCACTTTTTCACAGGCATGCAATTGCGGGGCATCGTGCGAGGTTTTGACACTTACACGATTGCCTTGGAACTGGAAGGCACTAACAAGCAGGTGCTGATTTTCAAGCATGGGATTTTGTATGTTGACCCGATGCGTCCTGTGGGGGATGTGGTTGGGCGGTTGATTTTGGAGGCGCAGCAAGCGGAGGCAGCCAAGCAGCAAGTCCAGCGATTGAAGCGTCCCCGTCGTGCTCCTGTGAAAGAGCCGACAGGCGTCGCTGAGTGATTGAGCGTGACGAGGGGTGAGGGATTTGGGTGATCGGGTCGTGTTCACTTTCACCAAGATGCACGGCATCGGCAACGATTTTGTCGTCATTGGGGCGATGGACGGTTTGCCCTTGCCCGAAGATGAACTGGCAGCCTTTGCCCGTTTCGTGTGCGATCGGCATTTCGGTGTCGGTGCCGACGGCGTGATTTGGGTTTTGCCTTCCGCCATCGCCGATTTTCAAATGCGCATCTTCAACCCCGACGGCAGCGAGGCGGAGATGTGTGGCAACGGCATCCGATGCGCGGTCAAGTGGTTCTATGACCGTGACTACGCCAAAGGGACGACGGTTCGTGTGGACACCCTTGCAGGCATCAAAACCGTTCAAGTGCATGCCGAAGGAGACCGCGCCGTCGCTGTGACGGTGGACATGGGCGCACCGATTTTTGACCCCGATCGCATCCCGACGACGCTGGGCGATGGCAAAGAGGCGGTGGAAGTGCCGCTGCTTTTGGACGGTGTGGGACGACTGACGGTCACCGCTGTTTCTATGGGCAATCCCCATTGCGTCCTTTTCGTGGACGATGTGGCGTCGTTCCCTGTGGAGCAAGTCGGTCCGAAAATAGAGCACCATCCCGCTTTTCCCCGCCGAACCAATGTGGAGTTTGTGCAGGTGCTTTCTGACAGCGAGTTGAAGGTTCGGGTTTGGGAGCGGGGGGCGGGATTGACCTTAGCGTGCGGGACGGGGGCTTGTGCGGCGTTGGCGGTCGCTGCCCGAACGGGACGGACGAAGCGAAGCGCCCTTGTCCATTTGCCCGGCGGCACTTTGCAAGTGGAATGGCGTTCTGATGGGCACATCGCCATGACGGGACCAGCCGTAGAAGTTTTTCGGGGCGCACTGGAATACTCGGTGGGAAGTTGATGGCGTCGTTAAAAGCCCCACTCATCGCGGCTGGGTTCTAAGCGTTGGAGGGCTAAGAGGGTGTAACCGAGGGCGTTTTTGAGGGCTTGTGCGAGTTGGGGGTCGTGGGTTTGAAGGGCGTTCAGGGTTTCTTTGAGGCGGGCGAGGTCGGTTTCGGTGGCGGGATGGGTTTGGGCGAATTCGGCGACATAGCGGACTAAGTTTTCGGCACTACTCCGTCGGGCACGGCGCCAACCCAAACAACGGCGCACCTCCCGAAGGGAAAACTCCACCAAATCTTCCAAGACAGCCTCCTTGCGGGCATCCCGCAAAAGCCAAACGGGTTTGGTGGCTTGCTGGTAACCGATGCGAAAACTCCGCCCCAAAGGAGTCAAGGGCACGCTTTCGCTGAGGCGCACCAAAACTTCGTAGTCAAGGCTGTGGGGGTCAAAGGGGTCGGGCGTTTTGGGGGCGAGGCGAAATTGCAACAAGCCTTGCTGCCACAACTCCGCTATGGCTGCCAGCAACATCGCTTCGGCTAAAGGTTGCGTCAAGGCAAGTTTCCCGTCGGTCAACTCGGTGTAGCGATGGCGCTTCCATTCGGGCACTTGATTTTTGGGGACGGTTTCCACGAACTGGTCGGCAAATTGCCAGACGACGCATTCCGCGCCGAGGCAGTCGGGGGAGGGCAAAGGAGGTTCTTCGGGTGTTGAAAGCCACGCCCGCAGCCATCGCATCCCGTAAGTGGCAGCGAGCAAAATCGCTCCCGTCACGACGAGGAGCCAAAAGACGACGAAAAAGATGCCTAAGGTCACCGCCTAACCCTCCTTCACGGCAAGACAACAACGCACTACAAGATGAGCATGGCGTCGCCGAAACTGTAGAAGCGGTAGCGCAAACGGATGGCTTCCGAGTAGGCTTTCCGCACCAACGCCATCCCGCCACAAAAGGCGGCGACAAGGAGCAAGTTGGACGATCTGGGCAGATGGAAGTTGGTGATGAGGGCGTCAACGGCTTTGAAGGGATGCCCGACGGTGATGAACAGCCCCGTCCATCCTTCGTTGGCGACGATGCGGTGAAAATCAACGGCGACGGTCTCCAGCGTCCGTGTCGCCGTTGTCCCGACGGCAACGACTTTGTTGCCCCGCTGCCATGCGGCATTGATGACTTCCGCCGCTTCGGGCGGGACGCGATAAAACTCTTCGCCGATTTGGTGCCGCTCCACAATTTCGCTGCTGATGGGCTTGAAAGTAAACCAGCCGACATGCAAAGTGATGCGGGCGATGTGAATGCCTTTGGATTGCAGTTCGTCCAAAAGGCGCTCGGTGAAATGCAAGCCTGCCGTCGGGGCGGCGACAGAGCCCGGCTCGCGGGCATAGACGGTTTGATAGGGGCGGTCGTCAGTCAGTTTCGTTTTGATGTAAGGCGGCAAGGGGACTTCGCCGATGGCGTCCAACGCCGTCAGCAATTCGCCTCTTGGTCGGTCAAAGCGCAACCGAAACGAGCCATCGGGATTGCGCCCTTTCACTTGCGCCGTCACGGAAACGCCTTCGCCACCAAACGCCAGCGCGATGCCTGCCTTCGCCCGACGCCCCGGCTTGACAAGGACATGCCAAAGATGCGGGTCGTCGTCATCGGGGCGCAACAGCAACACTTCCACTTTGCCCTTCGTGTCCGCCCGAACGCCTTTCAGGCGCGCCCGAATGACTTTCGTGTCGTTGATGACGAGCACATCGCCCGCTCGCAAGTAATCGCCCAACTCGTAAAAGTGCCGATGATGGATTTCACCCGTCTGTCGGTTCAGCACCAACAAACGGGCGTGGTCACGAGGTTCTATCGGCTCTTGGGCGATCAGTTCCTGCGGCAACTCGTAATCCAACTCTTCCAAGCGCATGATGCCATCACCTTGACGCCAATCACCGTCGCCCGCTCAACAGCCACGCCAGAAAGGTCAAGAGGGCGCTGAGGAAGAGGCTGAGCAAAAGGCTTGTGGCGATGGGGGCGTAGAAGGTGAAATTGCCCCGCCGCACCACGATGTCGCCGGGCAACGGCTTCCAAATGCCGCCCAGTTTGCCCATCGCCAAAACAATCAACCCGAAGATGACGAGCAAAAGACCCATGCCGACAAGGAATTTGCCGAGCGTCTCCGCACCGTTCATGGCGCATCCCCGACGGAAAATTTTAGCCGAGGGCAAAGGGCATGGTGGCAAAGGGGAAGGCGAGGGTAGAGGCGATGACAAAAGTGAGGGGTCGGTCACCTAACTTGCCGTTCCTGCGCCCAGACATTTTCCAGTTCGGCACGGGCGAAGTCATACAAGACGACGGCGCGAGTGCGGGTGAGGGCATCCTTCGTTTCCGCCCACTCCCGCAAGAGGGCGGTCGCTTGCAAAAACAACTCGTAAGCGAGCAGGCGACGGCGATAGAGGTTAGCGAAGGGTTCAGGCGGTCGGATTTTGTGGGCGGTTTTCAGCAGGCGGTCGGCATCGGCATTGATGGCTTGAAGGCGTTGGGCAAACTCGTCGGATTTGAGGACGCCTTTGTCAATCGCTGTCAGTGCCTCCCGCACGGCTTCAAAGAGGCGGACGGTCTCCGCATCCATCGCCTTTCGGCAGGCTTGAAAGGGTTCGCGGGAAGGGGCGTAAGGGGTCGTCCCGCTCAATCGCTGGGCGAGGAACTGATAAGCGAGGTCGGGGCGTTGGGCGGCGACAGCGAGGGGAATGGCTTGCTCCAAGATGAGCGGGTCTTTGGTGGCGGTCAATTTGTTCAAAGCGGTCACGGCAAGGTCGCGTCGCTGGTGGCGGAGCAAGCGTTGGGCGGCATCCAAAAGCCACTGCGGTTCGTCCGTTGCCCGAAGGAGCGCTTCGTCCCAACCGATGCTTTCGTTGCGGAAAGTTTCGGCGTCCTTGTCTCGCCCCCGTTGCTCGGCAGCGATTGCCAAAGTCGCCGCCGCTTGGGCTGCCAAAGTTAAATCGGCGGGTTCACTCTTTTGGGCGCTATGCAATCGGCGCACGGCATCCAAAACCGTTTCCCATCGCCCTCGTTTGGCGGCGGCGCGGGCGATGCCCCGCCAAGCGTCCCACAAATCCCCTTGCAACTGTAAAGCCCGCCGATACTCCAATGCCGCATCGTCCCATCGTTCCAATCGCTCGTAGATTTGCCCCAGTTGCAGGAAGGGGCGAGGGTCGTCGGGATTTTCGGCGATCAAACGGTCTAAAGTTTTGATGGCTTCCTCCCATCGCCCCGCTGCGATCAACTCCGAAACGCTTTTCCAATCGGCAGGCGGGGGCGTTTCTGCGTCGCGAGGCAATTGCTCCCGCAGCCATTGCCCCAACCGCCACGCCAACACCCATGCGCTAAGTTGAGCGGACGGGGCTTTGAAGGGTTGCAACTGGGCTCGCTCTTGGTCGCTGATGGGTTGCTCTTGCAGGTCGCTGGCGAAAGAGGCTTGGGTGGGCGAAAGCAAGCGGGCTTCTATCGCCACCAACCCTTTCTCTTCCGCTTTCGTCACCCGCACCCAAAACGCCATCTTAGCACCCATCTCGGCGCAAAGGGCAGAAGCGTGATCAAGGGGACGCTCCAACGCTTCCGACGGCAATCGCCCTTCCCGCCGCGCCCGAAGCAACGACGGCGACTCTTTGTGGAAAGTCAACAGCGTCCACCATCGGGTTCGTTCCCAAAGGCTTCGGCAAGTGGCGATAAATTGGTCTTGGGCGGAAGCGGAAGCAGGTGGATTGGGAGGCGGGAGCAACAGCACCACCGATTGACCGAAAAGGAGCGAGGGAAGGGCAAGGAAAACGATGAGCATCGCTAAGGTGTGGCGCATAGACAATCACCCCTTTGCGGAGAAGCGAACGCCTTTGCCATCGCGGTAACCTGCCATCGGCAAAAGCGTCATTGGCTTTGTCGGCAGATTTCCAAGCCTCGCCGACAGGCGTCTATGCCCCGTTGGGCGGCTTCCACTTGAACGCCCCGCTCTATTTGCCGCTGATAGGCGGCGATGGCGCGCTCATATTCGGCAGCCGCTTCGTCATAGCGCCCCAGTTGTTGCAAGGTCAATGCCAATTGCTGTCGCAGGTAGCCTTCCCTGTTGGGGTCGCGCAGGTAGGTCAACGCCCTCCGATAAAGGTCGGCAGCGGCAGTCAAGTTGCCTTGCAACGCCTGTTGCATGGCGCGCTGTTCCAACTCTTCGGCACTGGGCGGAGGGGCAGGCGGAGAAGGTGGCAAGTTGCCCGATGGAGGTGTGTCAAGTCGGACATTGGGCGAAGGGGAAGGCGGTAACGCAAAAGAAGGCGAGGGACGGGATGGCGATGGTGGGCTTTGGGACGGCGAAGGGATTGGCGGGGGCGTCACCGTTCTCGGTTGCCATCCCCATTCAGGCATTCTCCTTGCTTCACCTGTCGGAGGCGTCGGTCGCGCTGTCTCCGTCACGGAAGGTGTCGCCGTCATGGGCGCAGGCAACGGTTGAGGGGCAGGAGGTGTCGCTTGGGCGACAACGGGCGGCGTCTTTCGGGTTCGCTGTTCGTCCTTCATCGCTTGTGCCAGCATCAGCCAACTGCGGGCTTCATTGTTGTTGGGGTCGCGCTGCAACGCTTCTGAAAACCAATGGATTGCCCCGTCGTAACGGCGCTGATTGAGGGCTTCCAAGCCCTTCCTCATGGCATCTTGCACCGAGGGGGAAACGGGGGGCGTCGGCAAGGAGGTTGTCGGCGAAGGCGTTAGCAAGATGGGCGAGTTGGTCACCTCAGAAGGCGTTTTGGGCACGGGGGGCGGGACGATGGCTCGGACGACAAAAAGCATCGTCACGACTAACGCTGTCGCCGCCAACAAAGGCAACGGATGCCCCAACCAGAAGGGTGAACTCGTCACGACAGGCGGGACGCTTTCGGGTTGGGTTGACGCTTTCTCCTTTGCCTGCCTCAATCGCTCCTTGCCCAACTTGGCGGGTTCGTAATTGCTATCCAACGCTAAGGCTTGCTCATAGGCTTGGAGGGCTCGTTCAGGTTCGCCAACTCGCTCGTAAAGGTCACCCAACAACCCGTAAGCCGCCACCTTCTTTTTGTCAAGGGCGAGTGCCCGACGGCACAGCCGAATGGCATCGTCGTAAGCGCCCTCTTCCATCAGGCGCAAGGCTTGTTGAAGCAATTCATCAGGCGTCTCGCGGGGCAATGCCGATGGGGTCGGGGCGGGATAGCCATTGACAGGGCTACCGTTGACGGGTTTGCCGTCGGGGGATGGCGAAGTTGAAAGCGTTGCCCCGCAGCAAACGCAGCGCACCTCCCCATCCGCTATGGCGCTCCCGCAGTGGCGGCAAAAGGCAGCCAACGGTCAAACACCTCCGAAAAATTGGCATTGCCCCTTTACCCCTATCCCTTTGCCCTCAAACACGGGTGGGCGACGCCACCATCACTTGCCGATAAACCCGCTCCAACCGATCCAAACAAGCGGTCACGGAAAATTGCTGCAACGCCAACGAACGGGCGCGCTCTGCCATCGCCATCCGCAAATGGGGCTTGTCCAAAAGGGCTCGCACCGCATTGGCGAACCCGACCTTATCAAGGGGCGTGACAAACCCCGTCTCGCCATCCCGAAGGTAGTAGCGAACCCCACCTTCCCCGACAGCCACGACAGGCAACCCCGCCATCAGCGCCTCACACACCGAAAGCCCTTGCATCTCCGTCACCGAAGCGAAGACGAAAATATCCGCCGCCGCAAAAAAGTCGGGAATTTCCTCACGCGGTCGGCTACCGACAAACAAGATGCGCTCGCCTCCCGCCATTCCCTTCGCCTTCGCTTGCATCGCCGCCATCTCAGGACCATCGCCGACCAGCACCAAATAAGTGCGCGCCCGTTCCGCCAAGACAGGCGTTAGGGCATCCAGCAAAAAGGCGACATTTTTCTCTTTGGCGATGCGCCCGACATACAGCAACACCGTCCCATGCATCGGGATGCCCAAACTCTTTCGCACCCGATAACCATCCCCTTGCGCAAATCGGTCAGCGTCAATGCCTGTCGGGATGAACTCTATCGGCGTCGTCACCCCAAAAGAGCGCAGCAATTTCTCCCCCAACGGCGAGACGACGATGACGCATTGACAAGCATTGCAAAAGGAAGCGCTCCAGTGAGCGACGAACCGATGGGCGAGCCATTTCGGGACGGGCGCATAGTGCAAGTATTCGGTCACCAGCGTGTGGTAGGTCGTCACGACAGGAATGCCTCGTTTTCGCGCCTGCTTGAGGGCGAACCGAGAAAGCCACATGAACGAATGGGTGTGCACGACTTCGGGACGAAATTCGTCCAACGCCCGACGCAACACGGGCGACCAAGGCTTCGCTGCAGGATAATCGGGATAGAACGGGTTGGGCAAGGATGGCACCCGAACGACAAACGGTGGGTCAGCAGGGCGGGACGGATGGTCAGGGGCAATGACGAGCACTTCATGCCCCCGCTCCCGCAATCCCGCCACCAGCGTGTCTATGACCGACACAATCCCATTGCGGACGGGATGGTAACATTCCGTCACCATCGCAATCCGCATCGTCGCCATCACCTGACCTGCCTGATGGGCTTTCATCGGGCGTCTTTGCGCTTGCCACCTTTGCGTTTTGTTTCCGTCGGCTCTTCCAGCAACTCCAGCGCCATCAGCACCGCCTCGGCGACCTCTCGCATCGGCTTGCGCGTCTCCATGCTCCGCCGTTGCAGGATGCGGTAGGCTTCCGCTTCGTCCAAGTTGTAATGCTTCATCAGCAACCCCTTCGCCCGCTCCACCAACTTCCTCGTCGCCAACTCCTCTTCCAACTCGCTGACTTCTTCCTGCAACTTGCGGAACTCGTGAAAGCGGGCGACGGCGATATGCAAGGCGGCATCCAGCGTCTTGGGGTCAAAGGGTTTTGTCAAGTAGCCGAAAGCGCCCGCTTCCGTCGCCCGTTGCACGAATTCAGGCAACACATACGCCGTCAAGAGCACCGCCGCACAAACGCCTTCCTTGACCAACTCGCGGGCGACCTCAATGCCATCTTTGGCAGGCATGCGGATGTCCAAGACAGCCACATCGGGACGCATCGCCTTCGCCAATTGCAGCGCCGTCTCGCCATCCCCTGCCTCCCCGACGACCACATGCCCCAACTCTTGCAGCGACGCCTTCACTTCCTCTCGGACGAGCCATTCATCGTCGGCAACTAAGACCCGCATGTCCGTCACCCCATTCGGAACGGCATCGCTTGCGCCGTCCTAAAATCGTAACGCCCCCACCGCCGACCAGTGCGGATGTCCGATGGCAGGAGGCGTTGGCATGGAACGAACTCCCGCCTTTCTTCCGACAGCGGCGACACCGACGGAAAGCGCTGAAGCATCCTGCTTGCTTTCCGTGCAAGGCGTCACCATCTCATTTCCGACCGTCACCGCCCTGCATCAAGTCACTTTTGAAGTGGCGAAGGGCGAAATCGTCGTCATCCTCGGTCCCAATGGGGCAGGCAAGACGACTTTGTTGCGCGCCATCGCCCGCGCCCTTCCGCCTCAACAAGGTGTCATCTTGCTGGACGGCAAAGCGATTTCGGCGATGCCCGTCCGCCAGTTGATGCGCCAACTGAGCGTCGTCCCTCAAAACCCCGAAGTGACTTTCGCCCTCACCGTTTGGGACATCGTGGCGATGGGACGCATCCCGCACGCTTCGCCCCTTGCGCCCCTTTCGCCCCGCGACCACGATGCCATCCGCAAGGCGATGGAAGCGACCGACATTTGGGAGTTGCGCGACCGCCTGTTCACCGAACTGTCAGGAGGCGAGCAACGCCGCGTCCTGTTGGCGAAAGCCCTCGCCCAAGAGCCAAAACTGTTGCTCCTTGACGAACCGACCGCCAACTTGGATTTGCGCTACCAACTGGAAGTCGTGGAGTTGCTCAAACGGCTCAACCGCGACCTCGGCTTAACCGCCCTCGTCGTCCTGCACGACCTGAATTTGGCGACGATGCTCGGTCAACGCTTTTTGCTCCTTCATCAAGGGCGCCTCGTGGCGATGGGCAGCGCCGAAGAAGTCCTGACGCAAAGGCACATCCAACAAACCTACGGCGTGCCTGTCTTGACCTTGCGTCACCCACTAACGGGCAAACCGTTGATTGTTTTGACCGAGCGCACCATCGCTTCCGTTAACGGCACCCGTGTCCATGTCGTTTGCGGGGGCGGGACGGGGGGCGAAGTTTTGACATTGCTCGTCGCAGCGGGTTGTCAAGTCACGGCGGGCGCCCTCAATCGGGGCGACAGCGACTACGAAGCGGCACAATTGCTCGGCGTCCCCGTCGCCGAAGAAGACCCCTTCATGCCCCTCTCCGACCGAGCCGTTGACGCAACGAAACGCCTCATCGCCCAAGCCGATGTCGTCGTCCTGACCGATGTCCCCTTCGGTTGGGGCAATCTCGCCAACTTGCAAGCCATCTTGGACGCCGCCGACGGTTTGGTCGTCGTCTTCAACCCTGAAACGATTGCCGAGCGCGATTTCGTCAACGGGCAAGCGACGGCATTGCTGCGGGAAATTTACGCCACCAAGCGCGTCGCCACCGTCCGCAGCCTCGCCGAACTGCAACGCTTGCTCTGCCGACGATGAAGCGAAGGGCGTTTACCTCACATCGCCAACGCCGCCCGCAAAAAATCCGCCAAGTGCATCAACCGCACGGAAAGCCCGTGCTTTCGGATGCCATACCAAAGTTGCATCAGGCAACCTGGGTTCGCCGTCACGATGACCTCTGCGCCCGTCGCTCGGATGTTGGCGATTTTGCGCTCCAAAATCTCCTCGGCAAATTCAGGCTGCAAAAGGTTATAGACGCCAGCGCTCCCGCAACACCAATCGGATTCAGGCAACTCCACGAACTCCACGCCAGGCACCCTGCGGATGAGCCGACGGGGCTGCTCCCGAATTTTTTGCCCGTGCACCATGTGGCAAGGGTCGTGATAAGTCACCCGCCACCGCAACGCTTTCAGCGGCACCTGAAACTCCAAACCGTCCAACAACTCGCTGAAATCTTTCACCTTCGCCGCAAAAGTTTCGGCTTGCTGGGCGATGGTCGGTTCGTCGGCGAGCAAATGCCCATAACCCTTCATCGTCGTCCCGCAACCTGCTGCCGTGACGACGATGGCGTCCAACGGTTCGTAGCGGGCGAAGGTTTGGATGAGTTGGTAGGCAAACTGACGGGCTTTATCGGGATGACCCGTATGCGCCAGCAAACTTCCGCAGCAAGGTTGGTCTGGCGGGATGACGACTTCGCATCCCGCTGCCGAAAGGACTTCCGCTGCGGCGCGGTTTGTCGGGCTGAACACGACCGAGGCAATGCACCCCGTCAGCAACCCGACCCGCATCACCCGCTTGCCTTTGGCGGGCACGATTTCTGGCAATCGCTTTTCTCGCGGGGACGGCAAAGGTGGCACCATCAATGCTTGCTTGCCAACCAACGGCATCTTGCCTATCGCTTTCGTCAAACCCAACCGTTGCGCCAACCGCAAGGGCAAAAACAGCGCTTCAAGGCGATGGGGGAACGGAAAGACATGGCGGATGAGCCACTCGTTGAGTTTGGATTGACGCAGCGGTCCCTTGCCTTGTTGCGTTAGTTTCGCCCGCGCCAACTCAATGAGCAAGCCGTATTGCACGCCCGACGGGCACGCCGTCTCACACGCCCGACAGTCAAGGCATCGGTCTAAATGCGTCAGCACCGTCTCGTCGGCGTCAATGCGCCCCTCCGCCAACAAGCGCAAATAGTAAAGCCGACCGCGTGGCGAATCTGCCTCGTCGCCCGTCAGCGCAAAAGTCGGGCAAGTGGGAAGGCAAAACCCGCAGTGGACGCAATCCATCAGCAACTCAAAGGTTGCATCGTCCACCAACAACGCTGGCTTTTTGCCCGTCACTGTCGTCGCTTTTGCCGCCGCTCGTTCATCCGACACGCTTGCTCGCCTCCTGCAATTCGTCTGGCTCATCCCAAATGGCACCGAGATACACCGTCACATTTTTCAGCGCCTCTGGGCGATACACTTGCGCCAACCTCTTCAGCCGACGGACGATGACGCCGACTGCCTCCCTCGGCATCTGCTCGCAAAGGATAACGCCACAATGCTCCTGCCCCATTTTCTCCCACGCCTCTATCGCCTTCGGCATCGTTTTGGTGTCAAAGGTGAACAACGCATACCCATGCTCCGACGCCCAACGCAAGTGGGTCAAGTCATCGGCATCCTGAAGTCCCACCTCTTGCGCCCGAACGACTTCAAACCCTTCCGCCCTAAGCGCCCTCGCTAAGTCCTCAGGCGTATTGGCGTCCAAGTAAAGGTTCAGCATCCGCCTCCCCCGCTCCTTTAACGACCCGATGACTTCGGTGACTTGTCAAAGTGGACGATGCCTTTTTCGTCCACGAAATAGCAAGCCGTGAAGTTCTTCGCCTCCTCAATTTGTCGGTCAATGTCGGCTTGGTGGTCAAGGTAGTAACTGAGGGCGTCAAAGACATGGCTCAAGGGCAAGGAAAGTTCCTCGGCAATCTCTTCTGCCTTCATCCCCATCCGCCAGTAGTTGGCGATGACCCAAACAGTGATGCTGCTCCCTTCCACGACTTCATCGCCGCCTCGGACGCCTTCAATGCGGACGATGTGGGGATGTTCGGTTCGGATGACTTTTCGTTCCTTCGTCGCCTTCGCCATCTAAACCGCCTCCTTTCAGTCCCAAACGGCACCGAGATACACCGTCACATTTTTCAGCGCCTCTGGGCGATACACTTGCGCCAACTTCTTCAGCCGACGGACGATGACGCTGACTGCCTCCCTCGGCATCTGCTCGCAAACGATGACGCCGTTGTGCTCCTTCCCCGACGCAACCCAAGCCACAGCGGTTTTCACCATCGTCGCCTTGTCAAAGGTGAAAAGGATGTAACCGTTCTCGCTCGCCCAACGCAACTGCGCCTCGTCATCGGCTTCCTGCAAACCGACCTCTTGAGGGCGCACGACCTCAAAACCCTGAAGGCGCAACGCCTCTGCCAACGCCGTCGGTGCGTTTTCGTCCAGATACAACCGCCACATTGCCTCCGCCATCCTTATCGGCTCTTTTCTTCCACTCGCCGCACGAAACCTTGCTCGTCCACATAAAAGCCTTCGGGCAACTTTTGGCTTTCCTCAATTTGTCGGTCAATGTCGGCTTGGTGGTCAAGGTAGTAACTGAGGGCGTCAAAGACATGGCTCAAGGGCAAGGAAAGTTCCTCGGCAATCTCCTCAGGTCTCATCCCCATCCGCCAGTAGTTGGCGATTGCCCAGACAGGCACCCGCCTGCCTTCCACGGTCTCCAAGCCCCCGCAAACTCCATCCACCTTGACAATGTGGGGATGTTCGGTTCGGATGACTTTTCGTTCCTTCGTCGCCTTCGCCATTGGGTTCACCTCCGTCAAAACAGTCGTCCCGGCGACAGGATGCCTTGCGGGTCTAAGGTGGCTTTGAGCCGTTG
>Ga0326762_1000070_pt1 | contig 53263 bp, 66 predicted proteins | sample NORPS_S_FD_207669 | JGI IMG/M metagenome (GOLD analysis project Ga0326762, IMG submission 207669) | Hot spring sediment microbial communities from Norris Geyser Basin, Yellowstone National Park, WY, United States - NOR.PS_S | ecosystem: Environmental > Aquatic > Thermal springs > Near-boiling...
TAGGGTTATTAAGGGTACCTATAGAGATGCTGTTAGAAGGGCCAGGGCTTTAGAGAGGCTAGGAAAAGGGGTAGAGCTTACACAAGGAAACCAGAGGTTAGGAGGGTCAAGATAGTATACTCGGATAGTGGAGATAGATCATTCTTGATGGGCCCGCGGGGATTCGAACCCCGGATCACGGGAGATCCCGCATTGGTCCCGAGTCGGGCTATGCAGTGTCCCGCATCCTACCAAGCTAGACTACGGGCCCCATAATCTATATATTTAGAAGAGGTTAAAGAACTTCATATTTAATCCACCTCTCTTAATGGCTGCTAGTCACTGTTACAACCCTAATATATCTAATATCTCTTATGCTATTTCCCTCCCCACAGGGATTTCAATACCGCTTGTCCCCCGATGGTTATTGATTATCACTGATATTCATTTGTTTTTGGATTGCTTTGCCTCTTGATCCACGGGTTTTTAGCCCTGTGGCATCGGGGGACTTCCACCCCCCCAAAGAGATCTATGGATCTCTATGGGCTCACCGGTAGCTGTGGAGCCAAGCGGAAAGAGCTCCCATCTAGACTTGAAACCCCGAAGCCCTTCTGGGCATTGCCCTCATAAAGGGCTTCGAGGGCTCTAAGATAAATATTGATCAATGCTGCTACCTCTCTATGCCGTCTCTCGCCTCCCTTGCTACAGACACCTATTCTATCCTCCCCATACTCTATTACAGCCTTGTGTATTGGGCAGATCTTCGAGGTATTCCTGGGATCTATAATCAATACCGGCACTCCGTATTCTCTAGCCTTATCTATTATCGCGTTTAGCTCTCCCTTCAATGCACTCTGATATATCTTGTGCCTCAGCTACTTATTCTTATACCTGCTGATTATAACCCTTATATCTTCCCCAGATATTCTCTCAATAACTATAACGCCCCTTGTCCTCATGGCGTCCCTTACTATCAGGCTTGCTGTCTTCTATCTATAGTCCCTCTTTTTCTCCTCCTTAAGCTTTTTCATAGCCTTTCTAGCCTCTCTGCCACCGGATCCATTTCTCCTCTGGATGCTCTCCTTCCTATAGCTATAGCCCAGGGTTGTCTCTGCAAGGTCTGTCTCGAGGATTATTGCGAATGCCTCGTAGAGAGTTGCTACAGAGTTCTCATTAACATCAACAGGCTTAACAATATCCTCTAGTCTGTAGATCTCGACCTCCTTCCCAAGGGATAGTGGAATATTGCTCTCCTATTCTTCCTATCAAGCTTGATCTTTGCGTGGGATGCTGGCTTAAAGCCTCTAGCCAGTAGCTTGTAGAACCCCTTAAATGGCTCAAGATCTAGATGCACCAAGCCCCTATGGGTATTGATAGCAAAGCTTATGAATAATGTGTTCTCAAAACCATTTATATTGATCTTCGTTGGGTTTACTGGTTTCCATATGAGGTCATCAACTAGCCATAGGCTGACACTATTGATCCTAGGCACTAGTATTCCATTACTCATCTCTAGATCAACTTGATACCGAGCTATTTCCCGGGATTTCCTCCATAGAAGTCTCACGAGTTTCTTATTCTTCAGATCCTTTTTCCATAGGTTTAAGTACTTAACGACCTCTTTGAAGATCTCTCTAGAGTATTGCCTAGCCCTGTTCCTCCTTAGAGAGGATACCCTTTCAACAGCATCCTGGCATACTCCATGTATATAGTGGGATGGGATATTGGGATAGATATTCTTGGCTCTCGATACTTCCCATTCTTAAGCCTATAGTAATTCTCAATAATATTGATGCATAGGATAGCACATCTCCAAGCATCTTGCTATATATATTCACGATCTCTTCCAATGCCCTGAACCCCTCCTAGATAACTTCTTTGAGGGTATAACAGCGGTTCTACTAACAACTATCTTATCTCCTGGCTTTGCAACCCACATCCACTTCTTACCGCTCTTTTTCCTCCTCCCAGCCATTATCCTTAAACCTCTACTCTAACCATTAATTAATAATGAACATATATAAAAAGATTTCTACTATCATGAAAAAGAGTTCAGCCCTACCGAGCTTGCTGATAGCTATTGGGCCCCAGCTGCACAGCTCCCTATCCACCCCTGGGTTTCCGAAGCCCTTCTAAACAGAGACCTCATACAGGGCTTTTCATCGCCCCTTGGTTCATCGCTGTAAGGAAATACATAGGGCTTATTTTGTTTTCAGGTCTCTATGACAGGTCAACGTTGAACAAGGCTCTTACCGTGAAAGCCGTCCTGAGACCGTATTAAGTTTCATATAGATTTACAGGGTTTGGTAGAAAATTCTCTATAAGAGACTCACAATTCGTGTGAGGATAGAGACCCGAGCGAGGCTTATACGGATCCGAGAGGTAAGGGAGAACCAGGGTGCGGGGTTTCCCCACACCAATGATCTTGAGGAATCTATAAGAGTAAAACTGTAGACTGGGGTCGCCCAAAGCGGGTGGATGTAGATAATACGACGAGGCGATGAAAGCCCTACCCGATGTAATGAAGCTAAAGGGAGAGAGCTTGGTCAAAGATATCAAGCCCAATGAAACCCGAACCCTGTGTTTAATATTAAAGCTTAGCAAACCTCGCCTTTTAAGGCGGGGTAGGGCTTTGGAGCATTATGCTTCTAAACCTCTAACCTTTGTTGTAGGGGTCTTGGTGTCTCCATCCGCGGGTGAACGTCCTAGAAGGATAACTCAGGGGGAACGATTCCCCGTTCCTTACTCACGGATAGGCAGCCCCCTGACCCCTTCCAAGCACTAAGAGAAGAGATCGAGAAGAGGCTGAGCAAGAACCGGAGAGATGCTAGGCTAGGACTAATGCCATCTGAGAGCGAGCATGTAAGCCTAATGGGTATCGGTTTAACATGTACTAGACTATGGAATGAGCTTAATTATAAGAAGAGGCAGGCGTTCTTCAATAGAGAGCTAACAAGAAAAGGAACTGTGAAATTAACAGCAAGTGCTACTATAAATACAATGAGGTTCTAGGCGTTAATGCTCGAGCTGTTATTCAGAAGAATGATGAGGCCTAGAACGCATTCTTCGAGCTACTGGATCAGAAGAAACGGGGTAGGCTACTGCCGCATATCAAGAAAGTTTCTCCATCAGGCTATTGGAAGGACAGGCTTACTGGAAAGAAAGAGATACACATATTCATTAGAAGTGATGGATACTACTTGGAGCCTGTTGATAAGAATAGGGGCTACCTGTATTGGTAGATTTTTGGTTTGAAGACTAGGTATGCTGGTAGGATTAGGTAGGAGGGAAGCAGGGCAGGCTTGAAATAGTATATGTTAATGGCAGGTGGTTCACCTATCTGCCAATAGAGGTTGGTGTTGAGCCTGCTAGATCGAATCCAAGGGGCTATGTAAAGCCTAAATATAGAGATAGAAAGGGTAGGATCGTTAATCCTAGATCTATCAAGCAGAGAGATCCCATAGGCGATAGGGAGGCATTCATAAACATGGGTCTTAACAACCTATTCGCCGTGGTAACCACAGATGGATCAGCCTTGCTTATCAAAGGAGGATCCATCAAGTCTGAGTACTACTGGTGGAAGAGGAGATCTTGACATACCAGGCTATAAGAGATCTTCTTAGGAATGCTGGTTCTCAACATGGAAAGAATACTATGAGAAGGAGAAGTACCTAGATGCTATGTATAAGAGGGATGAGAGGCTTAGGCATCTCTATATAATGCTGATGAGCTATATAGTAGAGGAGTTAGGAAGCTATACATTGGATACCCGATCATGCTTCCACAGAACAATGGCAACGAGTATAATACAAACATATGGTGGTATAGGATGATAGTATTGTGGATCGTGGATATATTCAGGGAATATGGTATAGAGGTAGAGCTCGTGCCAGAGGACTACACAAGCAAAGAATGCTCGATATGTGGAGCAAAACACAAGAACGGGAGGATATATAGAGGGCTATACGTGTGTAGAAAGACTGGGAAGAAGATCAATGCTGATATAAATGCTGCTCTGAACATAGCGAGAAGGCAGGACATAGGATAAGGATATCGAGGAAGATAGAGGGCTACATGGTAACTCATAACGGTGTAAAGCCATTAATCCCTCACCAGAGGGCTAACACCCAAGACCCAGAGATTCGAAACCCCGCCCCTTAAGGGCGTGGAGGGTTTCATGCCATGAGATGCTTTGTAAGTGGATATTCTCAGGATGTATAGTGATCAGAGCTCCTGAGGTCCGAGATCCTAGATAAGATGATCTAGTATAGATATTGAAATACTATTAAATGTAAGACGCTGGAGATACTCTTATTCTGAATGGTTTGTTGAGGCTCCCATCATATTCTATGTTAATTCCTTCTACTATTTTCTTCGATATCTCTATTACTGTGTATGCGTGGAGAGTTAGAGAGGCACATGTCACTTCGCTAGATCCTTTTGATAGTATTAAGTAGGGTATTATCATGTCCGACATGTGGGTGTCTAGTGATGCTCCTGTTAGTATGTCGTTTGCCAGCTTGAATGCAGCCTCGATCCCCACCTCCTCAGCTCTCTTATCCCTAGCTCCTATGCTGTCAGCTCCTATCCTCGTGTTACTAGTATCGGCCCACAAAGCTATCCCTGATCCCTGGCCGATGTGTGGATCCCTATCGGGTGGGTAGCTCTCTATCTCTATCTCTATTGGAGCCTTTATCCCCATGTCAAGGAGCTTCTCCCTAGCTGCCCTAGCCTGTCTCTCGGCGACATGTCTTGGTAATCTCACAGCATGGCTTATACCCCTTATAGCTATGATCCCTCCCCTTTCACTAAGATTCAAAGGCTTGAATCCTTTCGGCGGATCTCTCACTCTGGCTATTACCTCACCTCCTCCCCTAGGATAGTGACCCCTTCTAATTAATTCCAGCTCGACATTATAGCCAACTTTAGATAGGTGGTAGAGGAATACATGTTTAAAGTAGTCATATGTAGGGCTCCAAGGCACATCGGTACCGCCAACCAGTCTGAACTCTATTGGTTTCTCAGAGAATGCTGCTACTAGCAAGAGGCTTTGGAGAACAAGAGTTATAGATCCAGCGCTTCCTATATCGAAGAAGTAAGATCCGCCTGATATTCTCTTTGGCTCGAACTCCACCTCAGTAGAGCCTAGAGCAGCCCCCTTAACCTTGGCCCCAGTGATCTCGGCTAATGCTCTTACAACCGTTAGATGTTGCCTTTGCAGCCCTGGGTTCTCTCTCTTAGCCCTTATATTTATAATTCTCACGGGCTTGCCAAGAACAGATGCGAGGGCCAGCGTGTATCTGAGTATCTGCCCTCCTCCCTCTCCAAAGCTTCCATCAACAACTATCAACCTAGTCTCCTCCTAGAAGACTTCTAATTCTGGAAACACCGTCTATGGAATCTATTATCTCTGCAATCACAGGTGGCACGAGCTCTCTCCACCTATCATCACCGCTCATCATCATCCTTCTTATCCTTGTGGAACTATATATCTCTCTCCCAAATGCCGGGGGAATCAGAACCTCGAACCCAGCTTCTCGAAATAGTCTTATAACAAGGGGGTTTCTAGAAATAGCAGCTTCAAATGGGGGTGTGAAGAGCCTTAGATAGTGTGGCCATACAGAGTTCATGAGTATGTCTGGAACCGGTATGATATATATCCTCCCAAGATCTATTTTCCCCCATCTCAGCGCCTCTCTGATCATATACATCCTCTCCCCAGCGGTGAAGGGATTCACAACTGTGTGGCTCTCCTGTGCAGTCCCAATAACTATTATTAGCTCCTCAACTCTCTCAAGAGCCCATCTAGCTACCTCTAGATGACCTAGGTGGAAGGGCTGAAACCTCCCTGGATAGACCGCTCTCTTATATCTTATCTCATCCCCCACTATTCTATCACCTCTATCGAGATCTCGTCTCCTCTCTTGAGCCCTGTTGCCCTTGATAGCGAGCCCATGTAGATCCCTATCTCTATATACCCAAGGCTCCCTCTATAGACAACCATCTCCCCAGGCCTTACGAGGCTGAAGCTCTCCCTATAGACTGCCCTGTAGCTCTCCCCATGCCTTGCCCTTATCAAGACCCTATCCCCAATATCTATACCGGCCCCAATCTCGAAATCCTCATGGGTACAGCTTGTTATCGCATTACCAAACCTATCTATATGTATGATCTTTGTCCTCACAGATCTTCTAGACTTTATACATATGAACTCGATGGGAGGTCTCACAAGCTCCTCAGACCTTATAGGAGTTCCAAGCCTCTCAGGCATCACGCCGCTAGCTATATATGCTGCGGCTGGTGCAAATATATCTCTTCCATGGAATGTATGGGACCTAGGTTTTTTATGATATTCGGGATTGTCTAAGCTGATCACAGCCTCAATACCATCTCTCTCAGCCGCTGGGATGAGCACCCCATTATCTGGGCCTACAAAGTAATATCTCTTTCCCACTATCGCTATAGGTCTTCTAGAAGAGCCTACCCCGGGATCTACAATAACTAGATGTACTGTCCCCTCTGGGAACTCCTTATATGATGACGCTATTATATATGATGCACCAGCTATATCAAAGGGTTCTACCTCGTGAACAAGGTCTATAATGTATGATGTTGGGGCTATACTCCTGATCACTCCTTTGAGTATCCCCACGTATGGGTCCTTCAGTCCATAGTCTGTTGTTATGGTTATATACCCGCTAGGCTTCCTTGCCACCTTCTCTCCCCTCCAGCCACAGCTCTAGATATGACTTAACCACCTGGTCTCCAGAGATACCTACTAGGTTCTTCAGCCTCTTAATCTTTTCCAGAAACTCCTCTGGAGAGCTGACGCCGTCAACCTCTATCTCTACGAACTTTCCAACAGATTCTACTTCGTCTAGGAAGATCCTATAGATCCCCATCCTATAGATCTTCCTTCTCTTCTTAATCACATGGCTCTTGAAACCAAGCCTTCTAAAGATCTCTAGTAGCTCTCTAGGCTCACTTACATCGACTGTTATCTCGTCCCTGACTTTGAGATCCTTCCTGATCTTTGGTCCCTTGTAAGTGATCTCCCCCCTTCTGCTCCTACTGCCTTCGGAGATCCTTATTCTGAGGGCCTCATCCCTTTCTCTAAGCTTAACGCAGGGATATAGATCTATATAGTGATCCTCCTCATAAACCTCCTCCTCATACACAGCTCCAAGGGATTTTAAAGACCTCTCTATACTCTCATGATCGTCAACCCTGAATTTTGCCTCATACTCCATGACCATCCCAGCATCGCTCCCGAAATAGATATATGCAGCGGATATTATTTCCGTGAACGCGGATGGAAAACCGGCTCATCTAGATATTCGGTTAGAAGATAGAGCTTTTATCTTCATATATATTACCATGTATCCAGAAACGGAGATCCGCGATATATTTATTTTGCCTCAATTATATTGAGAGGAGAAGTATGTGGAGACCCGTGATAATTTTGAGAAAACTATTCAAAGGTTTTCTCAGTAGAGAAGATGGCAATGTGTTTGAGAACGGTGTTTATATCTGGAGAGACGGCATATTTGAAAGGATAACGATCTATGGAGAGCTGTTCAGAGCCTCCGGCTCCTACTTGGTCTATTTCCACAATAACCGGTGCCCTCATTGCAGAAGGTTTTACCCTCTTTTCAGCTCTGTGCTTGAGGATCTTAATGTCTTCTTAAAAAGAATCCTCATTGTAAGGGTCGTGTGCGACTGGTTCGTGTCCAAATGTAAGGATCCAGCGGCTTTGAAGCTTTTTAGTGATTTCAGAGTATCTGAATCGCCTAAGCTGATCTATGTGAGGGTAGGGGCCGATGGTTCGAGAAAGGTTCTAGATCTCTCGGAGGATCACTCAATCTTTAGAAGCCCTGAGAGACTTAGAAGAGCCCTTTTAAACCTCTTAAGAGAAGAAACAGAGGTTCTAGAACATGAAGGTGATTAGCAAGCTTCACTTCGGAACCGCAGGAATACCTCTATCAACCCCTAAGAAAACATCTGCCGACGGGGTTAAAAGGGTTAAGGAGCTGGGTCTAGATGCGATGGAACTTGAATTCGTGAGGGGAGTTAGGATGAGTAGGGCATCGGCATCGGAGATCAGGGCCATAGCTAGTGAACTCGGCGTTGTACTCACAGCCCACGCCCCTTACTATATAAACCTAAACTCCCGCGATCAGGCTAAGCTGATGGCCAGCATAGAGAGGCTTCTCGACTCAGCTAGGATCGGTAGTGAGGCAGGGGCTTTCTCAGTCGTATTTCACCCAGCATACTATGGCGGAGAAACCCCCCAGAACACATATAACAGGGTTAGAGACGCCCTTAGATATGTCGTTAAGAGGCTAAGGGACGAAGGGATAGAAATATGGATCAGACCAGAGACTATGGGCGGCTTGGCAGAGTTTGGGGAGCTAGAGGAGGTGATCTCCCTATCTGAGGAGCTAGAAATGGTCCTCCCGGCAATAGACTTTGCCCATCTACATGCCAGATCCCTTGGCAAGTATAACACTTATGAGGAGATAGCGGATGTACTTAGAAAAATAGAGCAAAGGCTAGGAAGGGAAGCCCTGGATTCGATGCACATACACATATCAGGGATAGAATATGGTAACAGAGGCGAGATCAAGCATTTAAATCTCGAAGAGTCCGATCTCAATTACACAGAGATTCTAAAGGCTCTCAAAGACTTCAAAGTAAAGGGGGTAGTCATATCAGAGTCCCCCAATATAGAGGAGGACGCGATTCTCATGAAAAAAAGGTACGAGACCATGTGATCCTAGTTTTCTTTTCAAACCAGCGTTAGATCATATAGGCTCTAGATCTTTTTAGAACTTCTAAACATTGTACCAGAATCGGAAATAAGTTCTTAGGATCTATGACGTTAAAGCTTAGCAAACCTCGCTTTTCAAGACGTGGTATGGTTTTGGAGCATTAGGGTTTTAAACTTCCTAGCCGCACTATATGCCTAGAGGTGGTCGGGCTGTATCCTTTTTCATGGTAGTGGGAATGCTTTTATATTCGTTTGTTGCCTAGGCTTAAGCTTATAAGCATCCAAATCCCTATCTATTTTGATGATGAGATGATATCTCTGCTAGATCATGGTGTGCAGAGACCTCGGGAAGCGATGATGCTTAGAGCTCCCGAGACCGAAGCCTTGTATGAGGGCAATGCCCAGAAGGGCTTCGGGGTTCCAATCCTAGATGGGAGCACAGTGTCGCTGGGCTCCACAGCCGCCTATGAACCCATAGAGATCCTAAGATCTCTTTGGGGGAGGTAGAAGTCCCTCGATGCCACAGGATCAAAACCCTGTGGATCAAGAAGCACAGCAACACCAAACAAAAGAATATCAGTGATAATCAACAACCATCGGGGGACAAGCGGGTTATCTGGTAAAGGTATGCTGGCAGGATTAGGTGGGAGGGTAGGCAGGGAACTTGAAATAATATATGATGCTGGTAGGTGGCAAGCACACATACCAGTAGAGGTTGGTGAGGAGCCGCCTAAGTCTAACAAGAGGGGCTATGTTAAGCCTAACTATAAGGGTAAGATTGTAAATCCTAGGAGTATTAAGCAGAGGGATCCTATTGGCGATAAGCAGGCATTCATGGACATGGATCTTAACAACCTATTTGCTGTGGTAATCACAGATGGATCAGCCATGCTTGTCAAAGGCGGGTCTATCAAGTCTGAGTATTACTGGTGGAAGAGGGAGATCTAGACATACTAGGCTGTAAGAGATCTGCCTAGGAAGGCTGAGCTCCCAAAATGGGTAGAATATCGCGAGAGGCGCCTTGAAGCGATATACACTAGGGATGAGAGGCTCAGGTATTTATACATAATATCGATCAGGTTTCTAGCTGATGATCTATATAATAGAGAAGTTAAAAAATCTATACATAGAGTACGGTATAGAGGTTGAGCTCATACCAGAGGATTACACTAGCAAGGAATGCTCAATATGCCGGCAAAGCATAAGAACGGAAGGATATATAGAGTGTTATATGTGTGTAGAAAGACTAGGAAGAAGATCAATGTAGATATCTATGCTGCACCAAACGTAGCAAGAAGACTAGGATACAAAATAAATATAACAGGGAAGATAGAAAGCTACCACGTAACACATAGCGGTGTCAAACCATTAAACCCCGATCAGAGGGCTAACACCCAAGACCCAGAGATTCGAAACCCCGCCCTTTAGAGCGTAAGGGGTCATATATAAAGAATCAACTCGCAGTTTCTAGAAGAATGGAATCATTATAATTAGAGGGTCTTGAAGATCCGGCTCTACATGGCTATGCTATATTTTTAGCCGTAGACTATATATATTAAGGGAAAAACTTGGGTGATTATTCAGAGGATTTTATACAGGCACTTGCGAGGACTTTGAAGGAATGGCAGGACGAGATGATCGGGGCTGGGTATAAGGATAGGCTTGAGAGGTTCTTAACAGACTCAGGCATAGAGATCAAAACCGTATATACGCCTCTCGATATAGCCTCTACAAGCTATTTCGATAAGATTGGATTGCCTGGGCAGTATCCCTTTACGAGGGGTATACACTATAATATGTATAGGGGGAGGGTATGGACGATAAGAGAGTTCTCAGGGTTTAGCACGCCTGAGGATACTAATAAGAGGCTTAAATATCTAGTGGAACATGGTGAAACAGGTCTCTCAATAGCTTTTGATGAGGTAACCCTTCAGGGTCTCGATCCGGATCATCCTCTAGCTGTTGGCGAAGTCGGTGTAGAGGGTGTATCGGTGGCCTCTCTATGGGATATGGATATCCTCTTTAAGGATATAGATATGAGTAAGATCACGACCAACATGACCATAAACCCCCCTGCCCCTGTGATGCTAAGCTTCTATGTAGCTGTTGCTAGAAGCCGCGGTGTTCCAGATCATATGATTGGGGGAACTACCCAGAATGACCAGCTCAAGGAGTTCATAGGGCAGAAGACCTATGTATTCCCGCCGAGACCTGCGCTCAAGATAGGTGTTGATGTTATAGAGTGGAGTATAAGGAATATCCCGAAGTGGAATCCTATAAGCATATCTGGTTACCATATATACGAAGCTGGCGCCACACCTGTTCAGGAGCTAGCCTTCACGCTAGCTGATGGTATTGAATATGTGAGGGAGATGATCAGGAGAGGATATGACGTTGATAGTTTCGCCCCTAGGCTCTCCTTCTTCTTCGTAGCTGGCATAAACATCTTCGAGCATGTTGCGAAGTTCAGGGCTGCCAGGAGGATGTGGGCAAAGATTATGAGGGAATGGTTCGGGGCTAAGAAGGCTAGGAGCATGTGGCTCAGATTCCATGCCCAGACTAGCGGGGTAGAGCTGAGAGCTGTTGAGCCTTATAATAACATTATAAGGGTCACGCTACAGGCTCTCGCAGCGGTTCTTGGGGGGACTCAGAGCCTGCATACTAATGCATTTGACGAGGCTCTAGCCCTACCCACTGAGTTCTCCGCGAAGCTTGCTCTCAGAACCCAGCAGATCATAGCCTATGAGAGTGGTGTAGCTGACACGGTAGATCCTCTTGCTGGATCCTATTATATCGAGTGGCTAACAGATAAAGTTGAGGAGGAAGCTTGGAAGATAATAGATAGGATTGAGAGCATGGGTGGAATGCTGGAGGCTATTGAAAAGGGGTATCCACAGAGGGAGGTTACTGAGAGCGCCTATAGAAGACAGAGAGAGATCGAGGAGATGAGGAGAATAATAGTAGGGGTTAATGCCTTCAAAGGCGAGATATTGGAGAACGAGGTCAAGATACCCCTCCTAGAGATCGATGAACCTTCGGTGAGGGCCCACCAGATAGCAAGGCTTAAGAAGCTCAAGAGCTCTAGAGATCAGGCTAAGGTTAGCACAGCCCTGACAGAGCTGGAGAGAGCCGCTTCTAGAGGAGATAACATAGTCCCCTACGTATATAGCGCAGCTATATCTCTAGCAACACTTGGAGAGATCATGGGAGTGCTTAGAAGCGTATATGGCGAATGGAGCGAGCCAATAATATATTAGAGATATAGTCGGGGTCTCACATGGAGGCTAGGGAGGAGGTCCGAGCGCTAGGAGTTATTGGGCTTAGAAGGAGGCACAGGGTTCTCGTTGCGAAACTAGGCTTGGACGGGCATGATAGAGGGGCTAAGGTGGTTGCTAGAGCTCTTAAAGACGCGGGCTTTGAGGTGATCTACACGGGGATCAAACAGACGCCAGAGATGGTGGTGAGATCAGCTATACAGGAGGATGCGGACGTTATTGGCATAAGCATATTGAGCGGAGCCCACATGGCTCTAGTGCCAGAAGTCCTTAGACTCTTAAAAGAATACGGAGCGGACGATATACCGGTAGTGGTGGGGGGCATAATACCCTGGGACGATGCTGTAAAGCTAAAGGGTATGGGGGTCTCAGAGGTCTTCTTTCCCGACACCCCGTTATCGCAAATAATAGAAAAGATCAGGGAGCTTGCGGAAAAGAGGAGGAGAGGGTTTGAGTAGTAATAGCGATCAAATCAGCATGTTGCTAAAGAAAGCCTTAGAAGGGGATCTGAGAGCTATATCGAAATTGATCTCTATAGTGGAGTTCCCAGCAGATGTTGAGCCGAGCATTATAAAGTCTATAATGAGGGAGCTTATGAGGAGAGGTGGGAGAGCTCACGTGATCGGGGTGACGGGGGCTCCAGGAGTTGGTAAGAGTACACTCATATCGAGACTAATAGCTCTGTATAGGAAGAAGCTGTATAGGGTAGCTGTTATAGGCATAGATCCGAGCTCGCCATTCACGTTGGGAAGTTTCATGGGTAATAGGATTAGAATGCAGATCCACTCATCAGATCCTGGCGTGTTTATTAGAAGCATGGCAACAAGAGGTGTTAGAGGGGGCTTGAGCGCATCAACAGTTCTAGTGTTAGAGGCGCTGGACGGCCTAGGTTTTGATAAGATAATAGTAGAGAGCGTTGGTGCTGGACAAACTGATGTGGATATAATAAACATCTCCCACACTGTTCTAAACCTCGTAATGCCCGGAGCTGGTGACGAGGTTCAGGCTTTGAAGGCAGGGTTAATGGAGATCGGCGATATCTATGTAGTGAATAAAGCTGATAAGCCCGAGGCAGAGATCACGCTTAAACAGGTTATAGATGTGCTGAATTATGAGGGGTTTGTTGGAAGGAGTGGCTGGAAGCCTAGAGCTATTAAGGTATCCGCTGTAATGGGTACCGGAGTTGAGGATCTTATCTCGCTAATTGAGGATCATGTGGAGCATCTTAGGAAGAGCGGTTATTTCCAGGAGGTTGTTAGGAAGAGGAGAATATATGGATCTTCTATAGTGATTAAGCATATAATAGAGAGTAAAATCGAAGAGATCTTTAATAGTAGCGATACAAAGATTCTCGAGATGCTTTCCAACGGCGATATAGATCCATATACAGCCTCTATATATCTATTAAACAGGGTCTTGGGTGGGGTAAAGTGAGAATTTATAACGAGATTCTAGGAGAGTACGTCGAGATCGTGAGGTGGCCAATCGAGAAGATAGTTTCCATGAGCTCGGGTCTCACGGAAAGCCTCTACATGATGGGGTTAGGAGATATAGTAGTCGGGACAGATGCGTTCTCAAACAAGCCCTCAGAAGCTAGGAAAAAGCCCAAGGTTGGTAGCTATACACACGTCAACATGGATATGATCAGAGAATTAAAACCAGATATAGTTGTCACCATAACCGGTGTACAGAGGGGGATAATCGAGAGGCTGAGAAGCGAGAAGATCCCTGTATATCCTCTTCCAATGCCGACAGATGTAGCAGGGATCATATCAAATGCATCTATACTGGGCTATATAACAGGCTATATAGATAGGGCTAGAGAGCTTACCATGGGGCTATATGGGAAGCTGAGCGAGCTTGTTACCAGAAGATCTAATAGTGTTAGAAAGATCCTAGTTGTCCTAGACTTTGGCCCTAGAGGTGGTCTATGGTCTCCGGGAGGGGCTAGCCATATAAGCGATGCGATCCACATAGTGGGGGGGATAAGCATCACCGATAAAGAGCCTTTATCGTACATCGAGACAAGCTCTATTATAACTAAAGTAAGAGATATAGATCTCGTGGTATATGAGAACAGTAGCTACATAACATCCGAGAACCCCATAGGATATAGATCCCTTGTAGAAATGCTTGAGAAAGCCGGAATTAGATATCATAAGCTAGAGACATTTCAAGAAGAAACTCTTGCACATACAGGCCCATCATTTATATTAGAGTCTATGTCAAAGCTAAAGAACCTCATAGAGTATCTATAGAGCTATACATAGATCATCTAATCTCCCCCTCTATGCCTCCCACAGATATAAGGTTTTTATCTATAAAAGCAGCCGGACCCTATCCAAGACGAACCAAACGTAAATAATTTAGTGCTACAAATAATGGAGAGATCAAACTTCCCAGGATCTGTTATTAAGAAATATTGATCTTCCTAAGACAGCTTGCCTTCTACCCCTCGATCGTTATCGTGATTATTGCTGCTCTTTCATATCGTTGTTGATGTGTTCTCTCCTTCATAGGAATATTATAATATTCCTAGTCATCGAAGAATCTCCACCACTCCGCATGGATTTAGATATCCCCATTGCTCGTTGGCGGCTATAAGCTCTGTAGAAAGAAGCCTGAAGCTAGTCCCACCACTATCAGATCCATGCCTTTCCTAAAACCATCTTTTCCATACGAATAGTAACTATGCAGAGACTAGCACTATTGATCCTCGGCATAAGTATTTCATTAACCATTTCTAGATCAACTTGATACTAGCCTATTCCCAAGCTATTCTCCATGTTATATCCTTGTGCCTCATACTCCGAAGATTCTTTTCCCTTAGACCTAGATACTTAACATGCTCATCGAAGATCCCCCAGAATATTGCCTAGCCCTATTCCTCCTAAGATAAGAAACCTAGTGGCTGCGTCTCGACACACTACATATATAGTGGGACAAGATAGTAGAATACATCTCCCTGAGCTCATAGTGATTCGATTCTAGGAATTCTTGACCATGTTCCTTGATCCCTTGGAGCACTTTTCCAGTATTGGATAATATATATAAATATGCTTATAACCATGTTCGTGATCTCTTTAAGAACCGCGAACCCTCTCGAAATATAGACGTAGATACTAAAGACCAGTTCCCTTTATAACAGAAAGCCTTGCCTTTTAGATGGGGAGGAGGTCATAATACCCTATCTCCGAGTTCAACAGCACGCGCTCGATTCTATTGTTCTTCCTTCTAGCCATCTTCCCTAGGCATCGACAGCTCCTTTGAGGAGTTCGGGTTTCATAGAACTTGATATATTTGATCAAGCCCTCTCCCTTAGGCTCCATCGCGTCAGGCAGAGCTTTCATCGTCCCGCCGCATTATCTACATCTACCCGCTCACAGAGATCCCAACCCACAGCTCCACCTTCATCGTAGTCTCCAGTTCATTGCTGTGGGAAAACCCTGCACTCTAGTTCCTATACCTCTTGGTATCAACATGAGCCCCCACATTGGGTCTCAATCCTCACTCACATTGTAGGACTTCACGAGGAATTTTCCACCAAACATTATAAACCCATATGAAATAAAGAGGTTTAGAGCGGTACCTGAAGTTATTAGTATCGAACAGATAGGTAGATCCATTTTATAGATATGAATTCTAGTATCCATCTTTGAGGCTTTCCTTTATGGTTGCAGGAACATAGTAATATTCTCATAGAGAGGATAACAAGGAGCTGGAAGTAGAAAGATGAAAAATAGCAACAATGCCTAAGAGACAGGGAGAGATCCTATAGGGTTATCGATTTAATTGCTGGCTGGGGACAAGCGGCTCCGTCTAGGATAAGATCTAATTACTATGTCGGTGTTTTCTAATAGGATCCAGAGCTGTGTTATAAAGAGAGCAGAGAATAGGGGAGATAGCTGGATCATGTAAAAACTATATTGTGAGTGGTTTCCTGCTAACCATAGGATCACATATCCCAGCCACGTCATGTAAGTTGAGATCGTTATCATGGATATGCATGTGAAGAACCTAGCTGCAGGTAGCAGAGCTGCGGAGAGCGCTATAGAGCCTAGATAGACATATATATTACCCCTTGCAATGGTGTCTGGTGAGACAGTTAGATAGAATGGGTTATCTCCGTATAACCACATCCATGGGGCTGATACAGGGGGACCCTCGCCTGGAGCTGTCTTGGTTTTTAGATGCCAGCTTATTGCTCCTGCTATACTCTGATCATACCATGACTGTAGTCCAAAGAGGTAGATGAGTGGTAAGCTAAGTGCTATGAAAACGATACCAGGGATTATTACCAGGTCTCTGTAGATCTTTGTGAGGCTTCGATTTCTAATGATTGTGATAATTATTAGAGGTAATATTACAAATGCTCCGCTCATTTTGGTCGATACAGCTAGGCCTAGGAATATACCGGTGAGGATCCATGATCCTCTGAGAGCCATATAAATCGAAACTGAGGTGAAGAGCGATAGATAGATATCTAGCATAGCAATACCAGCCATGTTTCTTATGAGAGGGTCTGAAGCTGCTAGTATAGAGGCTAGAAGGGCATATATATCTCTTCTAGTTGCTTCTCTAGCTATTAGCCCTACAACGATACATAGAATACCCCCAGAGATCATTCCTGGTATTCTCCACCCAACTGGGCTGTCTCCTATAGTAGCCATTGAGAGCATGAGGATATACTTACCCAAGGGCGGGTGCTCCATATTGTAATAGTTATTTATGTTCTCCGCGTCCCCGTACTCGTATCCAGGCTTAATCTCTATAACCCCTGGAATGTTTCTGATCTCAGAAAAGACGCTCCACAAGGAAGCCTTAACATATATCCCCCATGCCTTCTCGATTCTTTTAACACTTTCGACACCTTTCACAGACAGGATTTGGTTTGCCACTGTGTTTAGATCGTATTGTCTATCTATAAACACGGTTGCCATGGGCTCAGAGAGTCTGGGTTGAATACCCAGTCTAAGCATTAGGTTACGGGCTGAGTCGACATACCATATCTCGTCAGAGATATATGAACCATAATACTGTAGGGAGGTATAGTAGGTATCTACAGCAAATATAAAGGCTATGAATATTATTATAAAAGCTACTGCTAGCCTAATATCGCTTCCACTCAGTATGGCTAACCATACCCCTACTTACTTGGAAGCCTCAACCTATTTACCTTTCTAGAGCTCCAGCTATATCTTCTAATCCTTCTAGATCTTCCGAAACCACATGCGGCGCAATACTTTTTAGAAACATTGTAAGCGACCCTACCACATCTTCTACACTTTATATGGGTCACACCCTTGGATCTTTTACCCATAGAGGGTGTTCCTTTACCCATAGCTTTACACCCCGTCTACACTACCTAACTTCAGCCGGCGAGATCAAAACCACATTCTCACCCCTTATAACTATAGTACCAAGTTTTCTAGTTGTGCCATCGGATCTTATCTCCTCAGCATTATCCAGAACTATGTTTAAATATATATCGAAGCTCCTGAGCCTCCCCCTAACATCCCTATCTCCCCTCAACCTCACAAGCACTATTTGCCCAATAGCATCACTGAGTATCTTATGAGCAGTTTCAGCCACCTTTTCACCACCGCTTCACATAGGATAATGAGACTGGGGATATATAAAGCTGAGTTCATTAAAACTGAAAGTCTTGCCATTTATAGTGGAGATGATCCTTACTTAGAGTTCTATTAGACCGTTTTGCGTAGAAAGCCGACATCACATGCTAAGATCAAGCTTGACAGGAGGAATAGAAGAGCAATATTTCACCTAGCACTTAAGAAGGGGGTTAATATCTACAAGCCAGAGAATATTGTTAAGCCTGTCAATGTTAATGAGAACTCAGTTGCAATAATCTACGAAGCATTCGCAACAATCCTTGAGACAGATCTTGCTAAGGCAACCGGATCCGGTAGTAGGAAGGCTAGAAAGGCTATGGAGAAGCTTAAGGAGGGGAAGAAGAGAGATTATAGGTGGAAGATAGCAGACCTAATAGTCAAGGGCGCCATGAGGATAAGAGAGGATGAGAAAAGTAATAGTTATTGAGAGAATATCCGGGGAAGATATAAGGGTTATGATCAGCAGGTATAAGAATAAGCAGCTGAGGCATAGGATATATCAGAGTGCTTTGAAGGGAGAGCTGAATGCGATAATAGATAAGGCTAAGGAGTAGAGAGTGCCGGTATTAATGGTAGATCCAAGGAACACCTTTAAACGTGCCTAATATACAATGCTCTGATAGAGTATGGAGAGGATAGGATAAGGATCTGTAGCAAAGGAGACGAGAGGTAGCATAGAGAGGTAGTAGCCTTGATCAATATCTATTTTAAAGCCCTCGAAGCCCTTTATGAGGGCTCTGCCCAGAAGGGCTTCGGGGTTTCTATCCTAGATAGGAGTTCCATTCCGCTAGGCTCCACAGCTACCAGTGAGCCTATAGAGATCCCTGGGTCTCTGTGGGTGGTAAAGGTCTCTCAATGGCCACAGGGATACCATAGAAACCCTGTGGATCAAAATGCAAAGCAATCTTGAAACAAGATAATATCAGCGACAGCCAATGTCCGTCGGAGGACAGGCGACTTCAAGGGTTAGTATCTTATCCTTTAATACCAACTCCTCCTTCGGCTTCACAAGCCTTGAGCGAACTTATCCTCATCGCCTTACTATACCCTCAGCCTCTATTCATTAGGATACTCAGTCCACAGCCCTATCCTCATTTTATCCACTTTATCGCTTTAGGAAACCGAACGCCGATTTTCTAGCCCTTTTCCTTTTAGCAGTTCTACATCAAATATTAAAGATCTGTGTGAAGCTAGAAGCTAGTGATACGCATCAAACTATTAAATCCCACCAGAAGGGTAATAGCATGTCCAGAGAATAGAAACCCCGTCTTTCAGGGCAGAAAGAAGGTTGTGGCGTTGTTACTGGGTCTGCTGGGTTTGTCCTGTTCTAGATTTGTTGCTGTATTTGGGGCTTGTTTGGAGTATGAGGTTGTAGACTGCCTGTAATAGTTCCGGAGGTGCTCCGCTTCTTTTCAGTATACTTTTTATCGATGCTAGCGGCGCATTTTTATTAACTATGTTATCTACAATGAATCTCGCCACACCATTCTCACACCCCCGTAGATATATTATTAAGCTGCGTGCCAACCTTGGACGTAGCACTGTATATTTCGTGGTTGAAGTTTGCCTTATTTTAAATACTACAACGTTCTCTACCCTTTTGCTTAGCGCCTCTAGGAATTTCCTACGAGGTAGTTTTATCTTCATTCTTGCCAGCTCCTTTGAGGTTATATAGCATTTCGTCTCCAGCATCTTCATGACCTCCTCAACCTTCTCATAAAGCCTTTCCCGCCTCCTTAAACCCATAACGTTGAGATAGGTCAAGATAGTGGTTTCTGTGACGCCGAGGCGCCTTGCAATCTCCTTCACCGGGGTACCAGCCTTCCACAGATCTATAATCTGCTTCAATTCCTCATCTCCAATCCTCTTATTCCAAGGATCCCTACGACGTGGAGGAAGGCCTAGAAACCTAGCATACAAGCTAACCTTCTTAGCAGGAATCCCAACAGACCTAGCTATATCCTCCAACCTAGCCCCACGATTCCAGAGCTCTACTAAAAGCTTCTTCTGCTCCTCTGAAAGCACCAAAACCACTTCCTCCAATACTACTATAAGTAATTCAAAGCTTATAAGCATTGAAGCAAGAAACAGACAACCAATAAACACACATGAGAACATCTAAAAATAACTAGAATGTTAAGGCTATCGAGATTATAAGGAAGAGAACATTAAATATTAAAGTATTAAAATTTATACCATTGGAACTAGTATTCAGCTATGGATCTACATTAGCTATTAAAAGAGTTTGTCCTAGAAACTTCCTCACTTTTAAAGATGCGTTTCCCGCTAACGGTATTTCCGCTGGCGGGGTTGGGCCTAGGCCCGGGTTCACGGCTTCACCAGAACCTCATGGGCCCCCGTCAAGCCCTAACACTATGAGCCTCTCATCTGGGGTCTCGGGAGTTCCAGCGGTCATCGCTTCCAGGTCTCTCTACGCCCAGATCTAGCAGAGATATCACCTCATCATCAATACAATTATGAACTGGATGCTTATAAGCTTAAGCCCAGACAACAAATGAATATAAAAGCATTCCCACTACCATGAAAAAGGATACAGCCCATTTCTGCCCTGAAGGGTGAGGCTTGCCCTTTTATTTAATATCGGGAGGCGTATTTCCTTAAAACTATGCTTCCAATAATCCCTTAGAACCTTAACAACTCTAATATCCCCCAGGACCGTTCTAAGCTAACATAGGATCTTAAAGCTATACCAGCTTGTCTTTCAACTGTAGAATCCCGGTATCCTAGCTCTATATAGGATAACTATTCTGTATTCTACTTTATTAATAAAAGATTCTCAGGAAAATTTTTAGAATTGCTAAATATATTGTATTTTTAGGCTTTTGCTTATTTTATTATCTTGTTATAGCTATAACCTTGAGTATATGGAAAAAGGAAGCTGTATAGAGCCTCATAAGACTCTGCTGTTCTATCCTAGAGAAAAAGACTGTTGTTATAGGGGGGAGGTTATATTTAGTGGAGCTTGATTAATATATTTATGGGAAGCATATGGCTAGTGAGACTAAGCCTGTTAAGAGGATCAGGAGTATAGATGAGCTTGATGTATCGCCAAGCATTATAGCTAAGCTAAAGGATTCAGGCTACACATCGCTGGAATCCCTGGTAACGGCTAGCGCCCAAGATCTCAGTGTCACGCTGGGAATACCGCTTCCAACAGCCATGAAGATAATAAACGCTGCTAGGGAGGCTCTAGATATTAGGTTCAAGACTGCTAAGGAGGTTAAGATGGAGAGAATCAATGTTGGGAGAATAACTACCGGGAGCAAGGCTCTGGATCAGCTGCTCGGCGGGGGAATAGAGACAAAGACAATAACCGAGTTCTTCGGAGAATATGGAACCGGTAAGACCCAAATATGCCACCAACTAGCTGTAAATGTGCAGATGCCCCCAGAAAAGGGCGGTCTGGGAGGATCAGCTGTTTATATAGATACTGAGGGGACCTTCAGATGGGAGAGGATTGAGGCTATGGCTAGGGGAAAGGGACTAGATCCTGACGAAGCTATGGATAAAATATACTTTATAAGGGCTGTTAGTAGTGATCATCAGATAGCAATAGTTGAGGAGCTGAGGGAGCTAATACCAGAAAAGAACATAAAGCTAGTAGTAGTAGACTCTGTTACAGGACACTTCAGGGCAGAGTACCCAGGCAGGGAGAATCTAGCATTAAGACAGCAGAAGCTGAATAAACATCTACATCAGCTACAAAACCTAGCGGAAGTATTCAACATAGCTGTAGTTATAACAAACCAGGTAATGGCAAGGCCCGATGTCTTCTATGGAGATCCCACAGTAGCAGTTGGAGGACATATAGTGGGGCACGCGCCAGGTGTCAGAGTTCATCTAAGGAAAAGCAGGGGTAATAAGAGAATAGCCAGGGTGATTGATGCACCACACCTACCCGAAGGAGAAGCAATATTTGTAATAACAGAAACAGGGATCTCTGACGTCACAGAATAGATTTTTAACGATTCTATAACCCTCCACAGGAAACAAGCAACACCTACACGATATTATGGAAATCTATTAAATGGATAATCCCTCTAATAATGTCCCTCACCTCGCATCCCTAAGAGGCTTTATCCGTCACCTGTACAGTTTATCGGTTCTCTGCCCGGATGTTCTCTCCTCACCCATCATCCGCTTGTCCCTCGATGATCCTTGATTATCACTGATATTAATTTGTTTTGGATTGCTTTGCTTCCTGATCCACAGGGTTTTGATCCTGTGGCATCGGGGGACTTCCACCCCCCCAAAGAGATCTTGGGATCTCTATGGGCTCACCGGTAGCTGTGGAACCCAGCGGCACCGGGCTCCCATCTATACTTAAAACCCCGAAGCCCTTCTGGGCAATGCCCTCATAAAGGGCTTCGAGGGCTCTAAGATAAATATTGATCAATGCTACTACCTCCCTATGCCACTTCTCACCTCCCTTGCTACAGACACCTATCCTATCCTCCCCATATTCTATTACAGCCTTGTGTATTGGGCATGTCTTCGAAGTGTTCCTAGGATCAACCATTAATACCAGCACACCGTATTCCCTAGCCTTATCTATTATCGCGTTCAGCTCACCCTTCAATGCACTCTGATATATCCTGTGCCTCAGCTGCTTATTCCTATACCTGCTGATCATAACCCTTATATCATCTCCAGAGATTCTCTCAATAACTATAACGCCCCTTGTCCTCATGGCGTCCCTTACTATCAGGCTTGCTGTCTTCTATCTATAGTCCCTCTTTTTCTCCTCCTTAAGCTTTTTCATAGCCTTTCTAGCCTCTCTGCCACCGGATCCATTTCTCCTCTGGATGCTCTCCTTCCTATAGCTATAGCCCAGGGTTGTCTCTGCAAGGTCTGTCTCGAGGATTATTGCGAATGCCTCGTAAAGAGTTGCTACAGAGTTCTCATTAACATCAACAGGCTTAACAATATCCTCTGGCCTATAGATCTCAATCTCCTTCTCTAGGGATATGGAATGTCGCCCTCCTATTCTTTCTATCAAGCTTGATCTTTGCATGTGATGTCGGCTTAAAACCCCTAGCCAGTAGCTTGTAGAACTCCTTAGAAGGCTCAAGATCTATGTGCACCCAGCCCCTATGAGTATTAATGGCAACACTTGTGAAGAAAATATTCTCAACGCCATTTATATTGATCTTCGTAGCATCCATAGGTTTCAGGTTTCCATAGGTGGTCATCAACTAGCCATAGACTAACACTATTGATCCTAGGCACTAGTATTCCATCGCTCATCTCAAGATCTACTTGATACCGGGCTATTTCCCAAGATCTCCTCCATAGATATCTCCTGATCCTCCTACCCCTAAGATCCCTTTCCCTAGACCTAGATACTTAACAAGCTCGTTGAAGATCTCTCTAGAGTATTGTCTAGCCTTGTTCCTCCTTAGAGAGGATACTCTTTCAACAGCATCCTGGCATAAGCCATGTATGTAGTGGGATGGGATGTTGAGATAGATATTCCTTAGCTCGTAGTACTTCCCATTCTTAAGCCTATAGTAATTCCCAACAATATTCCTAGATGTGTGGGGAAGCACATCTCCAAGCATCTTGCTATATATATTCACGATCTCTTCCAATGCCCTGAACCCCCTCCTAGATAACTGCTTTGAGGGTATAACAGCGGTTCTACTAACAACTATCTTATCTCCTGGCTTTGCAACCCAAATCCACTTCTTATCCCTCTTTTCCTCCTCTTAGCCATTGTCCCTAGACATCGTTCGCCCCTAAACCTCCACTCCAACCATTAATCAATAATGAAAAATATAAAAAGATTTCTAATATCATAAAAAGTTCAGCCCCACTCTTGGGATATTACTTATCGTGCTGGACCTCGCTCTGAGGGGTCATAGGGCCTCTTCACTACACCGGTTCCCTCTAAAACAAAGTGATTTACAAATGATGAAAAACACGATTCTGCCCTAAAAGAACCAAGCTCTCAGTTGTGAGACTTGTTAAGTATAATAACTCCCTAGAGAATATTAATTCAGCAAGGCCTATGATCCCACTAACAGTATTCATAGCAATAGTGATCCTGGTGATAGGGCTCTTACTGATCTTTTTAGGTATGTTATATCTAATATCTAGATCCGGATTATCTAGAAACGAGAAGGAGGAGAAGCCAAAGACCGAATCTATAGGATTTATCCTTATAGGCCCTATACCAGTTATATTGAGAGGTAGGGGAGAGAAACTATGGCCCTTCTTACTTCCCATAACAGTAGTCATGTTAATAGTTATAGTAACTATAATGATATACTTTACCCTTTTAAATTCCTGATCTTTCATATACTGAGTCACAAACCAGCTCAAGAGAGCCGAGAGTATTGCTCATAGCTAGAATTCTCTGAATAGGAACAGATCTCCTCTCTGCTTCGATAGTGAAGATTCTCATGAATGACTCATTGATTTGAGCCAAACCATTGAAGAATATATCCCCAAGACGGTATGCAATCCATTACCCTCCTCCCGCCAGATTCTAGCTTGAGCTCGCTAGCAAGACTCCAGCCGCTGTAGGGTATCTATACAATTGCCTATTACCCCTATACCTCAGCTCTATCCACTCCCTTGGATTCTAATTCTTATGCCCATTCTCGAGCTCTCAATCCTTATCATCCGAGTAGACTATCTTAACCCTCCTAACCTTCGGTTTGCTTGTATAAGCTCTACCCTTCTTCAAAAGCTCTCTAAAGGCTCTAGCCTTTCTAACAGCATCTCTATAGGATCCCTTAATAACCCTTGTCGGCACCCAAGAATATTGATCCCTATACCTTTCATAGAAAACCTTGTGCAGTGTCTCCTGAGAGGCTTTATGCTTTAATGCATACTCAACCATCTCCTCAATCATAACTTTTAGCGGTTCTACGATCTCCCCTAGAGCTTCTCTAGCTGGCTTGTTAGCATAGTAATCCAGCAAAACAGCTCTACGAAGAACCTTGAAAAGCTTCTCCAAGAAATAGATCACCCACACATATTATATACAAACATACAGGATATTAAAACCAGTAATCTGTTTAGCGATAGCATGCCCCTCCCCTAGCAATTCCAATAAGCTTTCTTAACCTCTTCCAAACCCTAGTAAACCCCCTCACTGATATGACGCTCCTCTATACATACATCAAGTATTTATAAGTAACTAGAAGTATTTAAATCTATTGCTTACCTTGTAACAGCCTCCTATGAAGTCATGGGATCTTAGATTTCCCACTGAGACTTGGGGGCCTCTGAGGTTCACTAGCGGCTTTTAAGCCCAGTGAAAGGGGCTCATATCCATACCTATGTCAAGACTTAAAACCTTGAAGCCTTTCTTGGCGGAGCCCTCGTAAGGTTTCGAGGGCTCTGATCGTCATCATCTGAGTATATATACAAAACACAAGATATCATCTTATAATCAAGCTACAGAACCAGCTGAACACAGATAAGTAGAGACATTTCTATAACATTATCTATAGCTTAAGGACTATATTCATAATGAATATAGTCCTTGACTAAAAACATGTCCTATTATTTTCGGGATTACTTTGTATTAAGATAGGATCTAGCCAGAACTTGAGGCGAAATATTTATATTTATATCCAATCTAGCCCTAATTCAGGGATTGAGATGGCTACGGATGTTTTTGGGGATATTAGATCACGTTATAAGATATTCGAGGATGCAGAAGTACACGAGGATCGATGGGAGTATGGTTATCCAATAGATCTGGCACTGAGGATCGTAGACATAGCTAGGATGAGAGGGAGAATGGATAGATATATATTCTCAAATATGGGGTACTCAAGAGAGCTTAGGATATATATGTCTAGGTGGATCTCTACCCTTAGGAACTTTGAATACGATCATCAGTTTTCTAGTTACTTAGTTGTGAACGGGATTCCGGGGTATGTGATTGAGCAGATAATGAATAATCTAGAGGATCTAGTACTATCAACGACAATAATATTGATGGAGGAGAAAGTAACGCTCACAGATGCAATAGAATATATGGGGATACTCAGAAAGATCCTTGGTATTGGCTCTACCAACAATCCTCTAAACAAATATGTCGTATCTGGTGGGAGGCTTAACCATATAGCTTCTAGAGTAGCCCTTTTAATACTCTTTACCCTATCTATCTATGTACAGGAGGAAAACACTGAGGAATAGAATAGGGTGGAGAGCATCTGAGGTGCCGCCGCCGGGATTCGAACCCGGGACCTCCGGATTTCCCAGCGACCTCGGTCTCTCTAGATCCATATGAGTCCGGCGCTCTAACCGGCTGAGCTACGGCGGCTCCTTATGTGTATATCTTTACGGTTTTATAAGCAATTATGCTCTTTGGTCTCGTATCTTCTCTGGAGCTGTTTATAATTCTTCTTATAGCCTCTCTTATTACCTCCGATCTTGTCATGCCGTTTCTTTCCGCATACTTATCTAGAAGCTCTATAGTCTCCTCATCAAGCTTCACGCTTATAACCTTTAACACCACATGCTACACCTAATTATTAATATAGATGCGGTATTTTATTAACCTTGCGATAACTAAGCTATCCAGAGAGAGGTGGGTGAAACTATTGGTCCTGAGTAATTAACTTTTCCCGGATATGTTCTTTAGATCTTCTAGGGTTACGCCCTCTATCTCTCTGTTAATATCAATCCCTATAGAAACAAGGACCTTCTTTACTATTCCCCTCATTGCATCTATCGCTACTTTCTCACCCATTCTCAAGATTTTTTCCACCTGATTCCATGGGCTGCCTTGAAGAACCTTGACTATTGTCAGTAGCTCCTCTTTCTTCTCCAGCCCTGCGTCTAGGCATCCGTCACGCCAGTAGCCCATTATAAGCTCTTTCACAGCGTCGTTGCATACCTCATACGTCATTATACCCCTCACGTATAGGAGAATCCTCTCCAGATCTACCTTATCTAACCCATAGCTTGTAACATGTACCCTTAAACCACAGCTAAGGGGTTTTAGAAGAAGCCTGGCAACCTCTGGCTCTAGATCTCTGTATGTGTCGTACATACTCTCCAAGACTCTATGTCTAAACCTCTCACCAACAGCCTCTATAAGGCTCTTAACGCTATCGCTAAGTGGTTTCACAACTATGCATGTATACTCACCAGAGACAGGGTTCCTCTCAGGCGACATGTGGATAGGCATATAGCCATTTTTTAGCCAGAAGTTGAGAAGCTCCTCCGTAGCTCCGAAGCCGGAGCCAACCCATGAGTAGCCTCTCTCTATAGCTTCTTCCTCTATCTTCCTCAGGAAGCTAGATCCTATACCCCTACCCTGCACCTCGGGATGTACGGCGATTCTAACTATTCTCCACCCAACTGTTCTAGCAAAATCGATTACCCTGTAGTGCTTTATAATCCTATCTGGTATTATGTTTCCCGGCATTTTCCCGGCACCAAGGATCAGTTGGAGCTCGCTCACGACGGGACCTTCTTCGGCGAGCTGCGCTGATCCAACGATCTTACCGCTGGGGGTCGCCATAGCCCTTACGCTGTGGTGTGGTGCATCAGCTATCATTCCTAGATCGTCTGGCTCATTCCTATAGTGAGCCTGGACATAGATGCCGAAGAGGCTCTTCAGCATGTCTTTCCCCTTATCTGTGAAAAGCTCCTCAGGTTCTAGCTTTAGGTATATGAGATCTCCTCTAGCTATGGCCTCTAGATCGCTCTCATCAAGCTTCTCAGGCTCGGCATCTAAGAGGAGGGTTCTGAACTGCCAGGCCTCGACAGGGTCCCCTGAGGCATATCTAATAGGCTCGTTCATCTCAACGATATATGTGCTGGATTTCTCATCGCTTTTAACTCTCTTTAAAAACCTTACCGTGAATCCTCTCCCAGCTCCTTCGTATCCGTGTATTGTAGTTGCGAATATAGATCTGTCAACAGACTCCCAGATCTTCCAGAGAATATTTACTGGAAGACCAGCTGCCTCATCTACTATAGCCACATCGAGATCTAGCCTCGGAATTGTCGAGGGTTCCCAATATTCTATCGAGAATCTCTCTCCCTTAACCTCGATGATCCTCCCTCCCCTCTTAATAACTTTATATGGGATCTTCATTGCCTCTAGAGTCTCTATAGCCATCTTCATGAGCTGCTCAACGCTAAGTAATGATCTAGCGGTCACGCCAACCCTAACCCTGTTCTTAACCTTCAGAAGCTCTCCTGTTAACCCTATAATACCTATTCCTATAGCGCTGCTCTTACCCCTACCTCTGTCTGATATAACAACTATCGATGTTCTCCTCCTAGGCTTTTCTATCAACCTCTCTAACTCCCTTATAACCCTCACCTGATCCATTGTAACGGCCTTCTGATAGACCTCCTTAGGGAATTTCACGTCCTCAGGGATCACTATCCTCTCTCTCTCTGGGGACTTCTTGGGGTGCTCAGCTATCTTTAGGATCTTATCCCCATCAGGGTCATATATGCTGACCCCATCGCCCCTAAGGAGATTATCTATGAACCATCTAACAAAAACAGTCCTTGGAACAGGCTTCTGAGGAACCGCAAGCTCCTCTCTAAAGAGATTTCTCCACTGAGGCCACTTATCTAGCGGAGGGGTTATGAAGATTATGACCCCTCCTCCCTCTACTATACCCACAAGCCTCCCTACATCGTTTGGTTTAAGGCTATCTGTTAGATCCATTATGAGCGCGCTATATGTAGTCCCGAGATATTCCTCGGTATCCTCGTACCTAATTACCTCTATATCGACATTCTTAGCTAATTTAGGGAGGAGTTCTCTGAAGATCCTAACCCTTATCAACTCCTCAGCAAACTCGTTATGGTGCACATATAGAACCCTTACCCGGTCCTTCCTTCTAGAAGCATAGATCCTCACGAGATCCGTAGTTATGAGACCCTGTTTGACGGGATCTGCGCCTGTTACTACTATAAGGGTTCTGTGTCTCGTAGCAGCTATGATCTTCAGTATAGCCTTATACTTCTTCCTAAAGAAGATATAGTTTTCTCTCATAACCTCTCTAATCATAGACTTAGAGATCTTCAACAAGATGCTCTCTTCCCTAGAACCACTGCCTGCTTGTCCTCCGATGATCATTGATCATCCCTGATATTAATTTGTTTTGGGTTGCTTTGCTTCTTGATCCACAGGGATGTAATCACATCCCTGTGGTTATCGGAGGACTTCCACCTCCCCCAAAGAGATCCATGGATCTCTATGGGTTCATGGGTGGCTGTTGAGCCCAGCGGCACCGGGCTCCCATCTATACTTAAAACCCCGAAGCCCTTCTGGGCAAAGCCCTCATAAAGGGCCTCGGGGCTATAAGATAAAATATTTATCAAGACAACTACCTCCCTATGCCACCTCTCACTACCTTTGCTACAGACACCTATCCTATCCTCCCCATACTCTATAACAGCCTTGTGTATCGGGCATATCTTCGAAGTGTTCCTAGGATCTACCATCAATACCGGCACACCATATTCCCTAGCCTTATCTATTATCGCGTTCAGCTCACCCTTCAATGCACTCTGATATATCCTGTGCCTCAGCTGCTTATTCCTATACCTAGCGATCATAACCCTTATATCATCCCCTGAGATCCTCTCAATAACTATTACTCCTCGCATCCTCATGGCGTCCCTTACTATCATGTTTGCTGTCTTCATCCTATAGTCCCTCTTCTTCTTTCTCTCCTTAAGCTTTTTTATAGCCTTTCTAGCCTCCCTGCCATCGGATCCATTTCTCCTCTGGATGCTTTTCTTCCTATAGCTATAACCCAGGGTTGTCTTTGCAAGGTCTGTTTCGAGGATTATTGAGAATGCCTCGTATAGAGTTGCTAAGGAGTTCTCATTAACATCGACAGGCTTAATAATCTCTGGCCTGTAGATCTCGATCTCCTTCTCTAGGGATAGGTGGAAAATCACCCTTCTATTCCTTCTATCAAGCTTGATCTTTGCATGTGATGTTGGCTTAAAGCCTCTAGCCAGTAGCTTGTAGAACTCCTTAGAGGGCTCTAGATCTAGATGCACCAAGCCCCTATGAGTATTAATGGCAACACTTGTGAAGAAAATGTTCTCAAAACCATTTATATTGATCTTCGTTGGGTTTACTGGTTTCCATATGAGGTCATCAACTAGCCATAGGCTAGCACCATTGATCCTAGGCACTAGTATTCCTTTTATCATCTCAAGGTCTACCTGATACTGAGCTATCTCCCAAGATTTCTTCCAGAGATGTCTCACGATCCTCCTACCCCTAAGATCCCTTTTCCCTAGACTTAGATGTTTAACCAACTCATCGAAGATCTCTCTAGAGTATTGCCTAGCCCTGTTTCTCCTGAGAGAGGATACCCTTTCAACAGCATCCTGACACACTCCGTGAACATAGTGGAATGGAATATTTGGATACATATTCCTTAGCTCTCGATACTTCCCATTCTTAAGCCTATAGTAATTCCCAATAATATTCCTAGATGCGTGGGGAAGCACATCTCCAAGCATCCTGCTATATATATTCACGATCTCTTCCAATGCCCTGAATTCTCTTTTAGATAATTGCTTTGAGGGCAGAACAGCGGTTCTACTAACAACTATCTTATCGCCCGGCTTAACAACCCACTTCCCATTGCTCTTTTTTTCTCCTTCTAGCCATTATCCCTAGACCTCTCTTTGTTCTAAACCTCCACTCCAACCATTAATTAATAATGAAAGAATATAAAAAGATTTCTACTATCATGAAAAAGGTTCAGCCCAGGAATAGGACTTCCACTTAATAAATATCTCTTATTACCTATCTAGACTGCTTCTTCTTAGCTGAGACTATCTTTATAACATTCATGTCGCTTAGCACATAGTCAGCACCTATCCTAGCCTTACTCCTAGCCTCGATAGCATAGAGAAAACCCTCTCCCAGATCTGTGTGAACCATATAGGCTAGCTCCCTAGCTGTTGTGCCTCTTCTAACAAGAAGGGCGTCAGGCAGGATATTCCCTTCACTATCAACCATTCTACCTGGATCTTCTACTGGGTAGACTGTGATCATATTGAGTGCCTCGAAAATAGCCGTGTTAATAGCCTTCTGAACGCCCGTGCTCCCGAGCTTCTCAATCACGTTCTTGATTCTCTCTAATGCTTTTTCCTGGGCTTGGGAGAGTCTACTGCGATCTATGATAGTGAATCCAGCATCGCCCGGTATATAGCGAATAAGCCCTGCAGAGGAAGCCCTTCTAAGGGCGAGCTCCGCCTCAGCTGAGGTGGGTATTATGATCCTCTCTCCTAACCTCCTTACAAGCCTCTTTATTATATCCTCAGCCCCCGGTATGTCGGCCTTATTAGCAACTATGATAGTTGGCTTCGAAATTCTTCTGAGTGTAGATGCGAAGATGAGTATTTCCTCATCCCTCCAGGAAGAGAACTTATGGCTTGAGAGCCCAGATTCCTCTAGAGCCTTAACCACGTGGGTTCTTCTGATTGAGAGGCCCGAGAGTCTTTGAGACAGTTTCTCAATCGCGTCCGAGGGAGGCATGGAGTCAAGAGTCTTTGCCAACCTAGCCCAATCACTCTTTATAATAGATGCCAACCATAGATCGAACTCCCTTTCTATCTGAATAACATCTTCATATGGATCGTAAGTTCCCGGCTTAACAGGTCTTCCTTCAGAATCGGTGGATCCTGAGGCATCTATTACATGGAGAAGCACATCAGCCTGCCTAAGACTATCAAGAAACTTATTCCCAAGCCCTCTACCCTCATGAGCACCCGGGATCAGCCCGGGGACATCAACAACCTTAACAGGAATGAATCTATTGCCATCTATACATACAGAGTTTCTAGCATCACATCTAGGGAGTCCAAGAATCTTGTGAGGGCATTCCCTCCTAACATACCCAATACCAATATTAGGCTCAAGAGTCACGAAGGGCCTATTCTCAATCTTGACAGGAACCATAGTTAGTGCTGAGAAAAGAGTTGACTTCCCCACATTAGTCTTACCTATTATCCCGACTATAACACTCGCCTGAGTCACCAACCCAGCGTACCACTAGAGAATACTGACCCAAGGATATTTAGGTGAGCCACCTTGCCATTCATAGCGGGCTCCTGCTTCGCTGCCCTGCCATGCCTGCGGCCAATGGCTAGTGATGGAGTGTAGTGCCCTATAGGCACTTGAGACGGCTCCTTTTTATGTTAATATGTTAATAGGAATGTTTTTATGTTAGTTTGCTATCAGTCTTAAGTTTATAAGCATTTAATCCCTAATCATATTTGATGAGGCGATAATCTGTGCCGTATCTTGGTGTGCAGAGACCTCGATGAGTGATGATGCTTAGAGCTCCCGAGACCGGAGCCCTGTATGAGGGCTATGCCCAAAAGGGCTTCGGGGTTCTAGGCATAGATGGGAGCACCGTGCCGCTGGGCTCCACAGCCACCTATGAGCCCATAGAGATCCCAAGATCTCTGTGGAGGAGGCGGAAGTCCCCCGATGCCACAGGGCTAAAAACCCCGTGGATCAAGAAGCATGGCAATCTCGAAACAAATAAATATCAATAACCATCGGGGGCAAGCGGTTTTCAGATTTCCATTAATAGCTTCTGTTCGATAGAACTTTGGCTCTTCACCTGAGGGATGCTAATCTAGTATAGTCTATGGAATTAAGTGTAATAGGGATATTTGGAGGTTTAGCATTTGTTGCCTTGTTCTTTAGCGCAGGTTCTGGCTATGTAAGTGATTCTTTTAGCAACTTCGACAGGATCTACCCCCACTATATATGTTATGGGCTCTATCCCAAGACCTCCTAGATCTACTATCGCCTCTATGCCCTCTTCCGAAAGGGATCTACTTACTTCTGATATAATTTCGTCCTCATTTATATATCTCTCTCTAGGCCCCAGAATTCTATAGCTTATACCCAGTTCCTTGAGGGCTTGCTCAACGCATTTGAGAACCTTTATATTGGCTATTGCTCTAATATGTTTCCTCCTCTGGGCCACGTTTAGGATTATTTTTCCTAGGTGCTTGCTAGCTCCCCAGCTTGGTTTAGACACTGTCGCTATTCCCTTTCCCACCCTAATTATTCTTCCAGGGAAGGCTGCTACATCTTCTAAGCCCCTGGCATACTCCTTGGCATATGCTATGTTCATCAGCACCTCTGGGATCAATATATAGATACACCTCTCTCTAGATAGGTATTCATATGCGTTTTCAAGGGCTCTGAGTATGTTGAAGCCCTGGGGTATCTGTATTAGCTCTGCACATATTCTGCAGTCAAGCGGGATCCCGGGGTCTAGTTTTCTGTGTGCCTCGCACAGCTTTAGTTCTGATAGAGATTTCAATATATATTCTGTTAGAATAGCCATTACATCTACCTTCTTACCCTCTCTTATCGATGTAAGCACTCTCTCTATGATGGATAGGAAGTCCTTTCTATCGAGGCCAGCACTAGATATTCTCTTTAGCATGGTTTCTTCATCGTATAGCGGGCTTCTAATATATATATTCACTGTGGGCTGTGTAACGCCTAGAAGCCTTGAGATCTGTATCTGTGTATATCCTTCTTTCCATAGTCTCCTAGCAATTATAGCCTTTATGGGTGTAGATATATATTCGTCTATGATCTCGAAAGGCAGTTTCAATCCTACTACCATATATTAATACTATAGAGAGCCTATTTATTAACCTATAACAGATCTAACGGGGAATTGTAGTCCGATCAAGATAATATCCCTCCCAATCAAGTAGCAATGGTATTACCTAGAAAACAAATAGATCATATCTGTTTTTGCTGATACCTACCCAGGGTATAGAGTTTTATAGATAGTGGTTGTGAGCAAGTTATGAGGGATCCCTGTATAGTCTGGTACATAGCATCGAAGCTCTCGCCAGGTATATCGCTTGGCAGACTTGAGGATAGGCTTCTTATGCAGAAAATAGGGTATATAGTACAAGAGATCCTTGGTCAGAGACTTGGCTATAGATTTAAGTGGTATAGCTATGGGCCATACTCTAAAGCACTTTCAAGAGATCTACATGCATATGAAAAGGCATGTGAGGAGAGGTATCAGATGGGGGATAGAAAAACTCCCTTAGATATACTGGATAGATTCACAGAGATCTATGTAAAAACACAGATGCCATGTCTCAGCGAGTCTATGGCAAGAGTCCTCGAGATCGTTGCATCCCTCCACATGCTCTCGATTAATACATATCCACCCTCACCAGATCCTGTGAGTGACCTAGTGAGAGTGAAGCCCTACATCAATAGATCCTGTGCTGAGGAGATATATAAGGTACTCACCGGCATGGGGGTTATAGGACATAGACCTAGAGAAAACTGATCAACACTAGATTATCTCCTTATAAACATCAGTGTAACTATATATTTTAGCAGGTGCTTCAATGGGGGTAGAACATAGGCATAAGGAGGTAAATAAGAAGATATATGACGAGGTTCATGGCTATATAGAGCTCGATGAGCTAGCCCTAAGTATAATAGATCTTGATGTGTTTCAGAGGCTCAGAAGAATCAAGCAGCTTGGAGTGACCTACTATGTATACCCAGGAGCCGTACACACAAGGCTTAGCCATAGCCTCGGGGTCTATCATATTATGAGGAGGCTTTCTGAGAGGCTGATGAGGGAGGGATACATCTCCAGGGATGATCTACCAGTTCTCTGGGCTTCAGCGCTTCTACACGATATAGGGCATCTTCCATATAGCCATGCCCTTGAGACTTTCTATACGAGGATCGGTGATCACGGATTTGAGCATGAAGATCTAAGTAAGGAGATCATAATAAGCGATACAGAAGTCTCAGAGGTTCTCTCAGCATTTGGGATAGATAAGCATGAGGTGGCCTCAATAATATTTGGGAGGCATAGAGAGCCCCTCTATAACCAGCTTATGTCATCCGATCTAGATGTTGATAGGATGGATTACCTAGTACGTGACTCACTCCATACAGGTGTTACATATGGTTCCATAGATCTCGACAGGCTACTAGAAACAATAACAGTCGATAGGAATGGAAACATAGCTGTTAAGGATAAGGGGTTGATAGCTGCCGAGAACTTCTATATAGCAAGGCTCCACATGTATCGGGGTGTATATTATCACAAGACGAGCCTTGGTTATGAGCTTCTCCTAACACATATCTGGGGAGAGCTCCTAAGGATATACGGAGATCTAGAGCCTTTCAAGAGCATAGAAGGGCTCAGAGCACTTATTAGGAATAACATCTTTAGATATTTCGATGACTACTGGGTCAACGGCCTCTTCTATAGAATCCTTGGTGAGAAGGGTAAAGAAGGGAGCTATGTAGCCGATATGATCTGGAGGTTCCTATATAGGAAAGGGTATAAGGTGTGCCTAGACCATGTTGAGCTGATATATGGAGAGCCACCAAGCAGCACAGAGATTGAGGAAAATATGAGGGTTGAGATAAGGGGGTCTATCAAGGATCTAGATAGGCTTGATAAGAGATACTATATAATATTTGCAGACACTATACCAATATATAAAGAGGAGGAGTCTGTGAATATTATCACACGTGAAGGAGAGTCTCTAAAGATCTATGAGTATCCTGGGAGCTTTATAGGAAAACTACCCAAATATATGCTGATCAAGAGAATATATCTACATCCATATATACGCCAGATATTCTCTTGTCCTTAGGGAAGTAAATATATTCTCTTGTTCATACCAAAGATATGACCCCTCCCACCTGAAGAGCGGGGCTATTGCCTGATCCCATGTGTTAGCCCCCTGGAGAGGAATTAATACCTTAACACCATTATGTGTTACCAAGTAGCTCTCTATCTTCCTAGTTATCTTTGTCATGTGGCTTAGCTTACGAGCTATGTTCAGTGCTGTAGAGTGTATTCCACAGCGTTTCCCTGCTAATGGTATTTGATTGTGTTTCTAAAATACTTGTATTTCCGTTAGCTGGGTTGCACCTAGGCTTGGGATCACCAGCTTCACCCGAGCCTCATGGGTGCCCGTCGAGCCACAACGCCATTGGGCTCCATCTGGGGAGAGCTCAAGCATCATCGCTCTCCAAGGGTATCTATATATCCAGCACATATGAATATAACCTCATTATCAAATATGATTAAAGCATGATTAAGGATTGAATGCCTATATGCTTAAGCCCAGCTCTCTCTCCACGCTACATCAAGCATTCATAAGTAACTAGAAGTATTTAAATCTATTGCTTATCTTATAACAGCTTTCCATAGTAGAATAGCACTCACGTATAAATGTAATTCATAAGGACTTATATCTGTTTATTACTCCTCGATCTCTATGTGACGTTAAATAAAAAACAAGCTTCGTCCTTCAGGGCGGAGTTCTTAAGGCTTCTATACTATATTCTACAGGACCGAGGCCTTGGCAGGCAGATATGCTAGTAGAATGTCCAGCTGGGATCCCTGAGGAACCCGCCAGAGACCCCCGACCTCCTGGAAACATCCAGAAGGCTGATAGGGAAGAGGAAGAAGAGCAGTAAGAGGCAACCAGGCTGAGGCTATTCCCAAACAGGTACGAGGAGAAAAAGCTCTTCGATATCGGCCTAGCATGTGCAAGGCTGTTACAAGGCAAGTGATAGATTTAAATACCTTCAATCCTTAATCATGCTTTAATCATATTTGATAATGAGGTTATATTCATATGTGCTGGATATATAGATACCCTTGGAGAGCGATGATGCTTGAGCTCTCCCCAGATGGAGCCCAATGGCGTTGTGGCTCGACGGGCACCCATGAGGCTCGGGTGAAGCTGGTGATCCCAAGCCTAGGTGCAACCCAGCTAACGGAAATACAAGTATTTTAGAAACACAATCAAATACCATTAGCAGGGAAACGCTCCTATACGAGAGGCCATGTAATAGTTAAAAAACCGCATGATTAGAAAATCTTTAATGATGAGACCTGGCAAGACGGATGTATGAAGATCTGTTCATGCGCTGACAACAAGCATAGAAATAGAATAAGTCCTGTCCTACGTAGAGTGAGGTGTAAACAAGCAGCAATTATGAGTTTAGGGTGTGGTATTCTCTGTATCTCTGGTCTTGGGTATTAGAAAGAGTTTCTAGCTTCGAAGAAAGCGTATTTATTTGCTGATGTAGATTACCGTGGAGAAATGCCATGTATGGATGGCACTCTATCTCTATAGAAAGTTATTAGCTACTACCTCTATAAGTGATTTGAACTCCTCGGTATTTCTGGCGATTCTTCCTATCCTGATGCCCATATATTTTCTTATATCTTGGGACATGAATCTTCTGTCACCAAGCACTATTAATGCCTTGTCTTCCTCGCTTCTCACGGATCTGCCTATAGCCTGCATAGCTTTGATCGATGATGTCATATTATATATATAATCCCATGCTTCTCTATCAGAGACTTTTTTCCTCATATTCTTTAGGAGCTCCTCTATATAGTCGTCTCTCTGTGGATATGGTACTCCTGCTATAAAAACACATTTAACGAGGGATCTTCCGTTACTAACCAACTCTATTCCCTCGGATAGCTTACCCCCGGCCACTACATGGATTACTATGTCCTCTTTAACACTTCTTACAAGATCATCTATCGTGGACTCTCTATCCTCTACATAGCCCCTCCAGCCCAGCTTCTCAACAACCCTTCTCATGAATTCATAGCTAGGATACACCACTAGCTTAGCCCCTTCAAGAAGCTTATCAATAATCTCAATATATCTAGAATATAGCTGATACATAGCATCTCCCCTCTCAATATATCTAGATGTGAGTTGGCTGGTCAGTATTACAGCCATATTTGAGTATGGGGACCACGCACCGGTTTCCACAGCATCTATATACGATACACTCCCTAGTCCCAGGATCCTTTTAACATAGTCCTTTGACGGAGGAGTACCCGACATAAGGATAGCTGATCTATATGTGTGCAGCGCTTCAGAAATAACCCCGTGATCCACAGCCGAGATCTTTAGCCAAGCCCCCTGACTATCTCTATACGCAAAAGCCTCAAACCTGCTATCCTCAAGAAGAGCGAGTGAAAGGGCGACCTTCACCAGGGAGACTCTCTTAGAAGCTACATCCTTTATAGAGCCTCTCGAGATAACCCTGTCTATAGCTCTCTTCTTAACTTCGATTGATATGTCGAGTATATGATCTATAGAATCCTCATCAATACCCATAGATGCTCTATCTACTTTCTTCAGCTTTTCATCGCCAGCTCTCTCCTCTACTAGCTTTGAGAGTCTGTCTAGAAGATCCTCTGAAAAAGGGTCTCCACCTATATATTCCCTGACCTCGTTTATAGACGCCCTTATTCTGGAAACACTTATCTCTGATGAATATATAATAGAGGGATCTATTATCATGTGTGCTTCATCTATAATTGCTAAGAAGCTCTCGGGATTTTCGTCTGGATATATAGTAGAGAATAGATCCCTGGAAAACACATATGGATATGTGGCAACAACATAGTCTGAGCTTCTAGCTAGCTTTGCTAGCGAGAAAAAGGGGCATGCACCTAGTTCCTTCGAGATCCTTCTAACAGAATCAACATGATTCTCAGAGGATGCTAGAACCTCCTCTATATACTCTTCAGGAGTTGAGAGAGACTTAGCATAGTAGCTACATAGCCCCAGCTCCCTCAGGATCTGGCAGTTTAGCCAGAAATCCTCAGGATCTATTTTCTTATTATTTAGAAGAGGGCACATAGCGTGAGCAGAATGTATAAAGCTGTATCTAATACCCCTAACCTTTGTAGATAGCTTCTTAAGATCTCTTAACACAGGGGTTATCTCGTTTCTTGTTCTAACTGAGTGTATCGCGGGAGGCTTCATCATACCTGTAGCTATACCTATTCCTGTTTTGCCAAATCCTGTGGGAGCCTTGAGGATCAAGATCTTCGATGACCCTGAGTCCTCCCTAATCCTCTTCAGAACCTCTCTCTGTCCAGGCCTAAAGCTGCTGTAAGGGAAGAACTCCTCAGCCATCTCTATGCACCTTCTCAATAAAGATCCTATATAGCTTGACCCTCGTAAAGTGACCTATAATAGCTACTAGTGCAAAGAATAGTGTAGAAGCTGCGAGTATATATATAATGTATTCCGAGATAGAGCCTGTAAATGCACTTACTATGAGGACTATCCCTCCAATTATTAGGAGGATCTCTACAGCTGCTATAGCCCTTATAATAGCTATGTAGAGCCACCGATTTTTTGGTCTATATCCCATACCCTCTATAGCCCACAAATAGCCTTGATAGAGATTTCTACATCTTCTTAGATGGTTGCTACCATATATAGATATAACACCTGATATAGGGTATAAAAGGGGGTAGTAATGCGTAGTGTAAATTAGGGTGGATATTATAGAGAGTCCGAGAATGGCTATAAACCCCTCTAAAACCCTATATATACTGGTCCCCTCTGAAGCCTTCTCCAAGATCTTAGCCAGAAACTTCACGGGATTCGTAGAGTCTCCCATATTATTAAAAATCAAGAACAATATATCTCTGTAATGGATAGCCAATTTTGAACTAAATATATCCCTTTCTAACATTGAATTCATGGGGGACAAGCGGGAGGATGGGGATAATAATTAGATGGTGGGGTCATGCATGCTTCGAACTTATATACGGGGGTATCTCGCTCACCATAGATCCTCATGATGGGGCTTCGATAGGAATTAAAAGGCCCGGGGCTCTATCTGATTATGTCATTATGAGTCACGACCACTTTGATCATAATGCTTATAGGGTAGTGCTTAAAGAAGGAGGCAAATATCTTCTAATGGCCACATCTATAAATACTCTCGGCCCATTCAGAGTAAAGGGGATAGAAACATTTCACGATAAAGAGAGAGGTAGGAGGAGGGGGAGAAATGTAGCATATGTTATCGAAGTTCCAGATGGTGTCAAAGTGTTCCATGCAGGGGATCTGGGTCATATCCTGAGCCCGGATCAGGTTAGGGAGGTTGGAAGTCCTCATATAGCGATGCTCCCTATAGGAGGTACGTTCACTATCGACTATGAGGAGGCGATCAAGGTTTTCGAGGCTCTCGGCTCTAAAGTACTGATACCTATGCACTACTGGGTTAAGGGTGTGAATCTTCCTCTATACCCTGTAGAAAGGCTTATTGAGAGAGTATCCAGCTCTATATCGATATATCTTTTAGATGGAAACGAGGTAGAGGCTTCCTTAAAGAACGGTGTGCTAGCTGTCACATCTAAATATAGCTGTAAAGAGGCTCATAGCGGGAGGATCTATGAAAGATGCGAGCCAGATATTAGGGAAAGGGCTATCGTGATCCTTAAGCTAGGGTAGAGGTCATGCCTATAGGTAAGAGAGAGCTTGCTGCATATCTAACCCTCCTCAACCTTGGGGGAGAGACAGTCTCAATCGAAGAAGCCAGGAAGATCCTTGAAATATTGTTCCCGAAAAAATCAATTAGAAGTATATTGAGAATACTACTCAAGTCAGGATTTATCGATATAGATTCAGAAAGGATCGTGGTGAAGGAGCCTAGAAAAGCTCTCGAAACCTACTTAGCAGGCTACATATTGGCCAGGATAGAGAAGAACATGAGATCGAGGCATATAAGCTATAGCGTGTCTAAAAACCACAGGGAAAGTTATATAGTGTCGATAAAAACAGAGAGAAAAGTATGTCACAGAGATATAGAAGTCGCGGGAATCAAGATAATTTGTCCCAACACTAAATAGAGGAGCAAGTATTCATCCCCTAGGACGGGGTTTCTAAGATCTCTACACCATATTCTATAGGACTTTTGATAGGCAAACGTGTTAATATGATGCTTCTCCCAACCCTAGAAGGTGAGATTTGCCGTTCTAAAACATTTTTAGGTTTCATATAGGTTTATAAGATTTGGTAGAAAATTCTCTGCAGAGCCTACGATGAGGATAGGGATCCGAGGGGCTCATGTGGATACCAAGAGATAAGGAAAACCAGGAGGCCTTGGGTTTCCCTACAGCTATGACCCGGAGATCTCTATGATAGTGAAGCTGTGGGCTGGATCGCCTTGAGCGGGCGGAGCCCAGTGATATGGATCCCGGTGAAAAGGGATCCTGAGGGCTTTGAAGCCAGGGAAGATCTTTTCTTCCTATCCTGCTTAATCTATAATATGGGGTTTTTCCCTGCATAGCTGAATAGTTATGACAATCCCTCTCACTGCGTATAGTTTTGCACTATATCCATAAATGGTAATACTTTGTGAGTCTTTATTGGTGGATATGTTAGGATCGAGCTGCGTTGAGGTCTTGGATAGCCTCATAGACCCTCTGGAAGTCGGGTGGATCGTTGAGTTTTACGGAGGTTTGGATATAATTTACATGCTGGCCTACAGATCTATCGCGTGCCTTTCGCGCAGGCGCGATGTATATGTATATATTAATCAGTTCTTCGGAGGCTTAGATCCCTTTCTGCTAAGCAGATTCTCTAAGAGTCTTGGAGGGGATCTCTCGAGGATCTATTTCTCTAGAGGATTTAGGCTAGAGGATTTTGAGAGCTTTTTCCGATCTTCCTTGATAGATAGCGATCTTGTGATTATAGATCCTTATCTTCACGCAGATCCAAATATAAGGGGCTTTGAAATCTATACAAAGATCGCATCTTGGATCAGGAGACTCAGCACTAATGGAAACGTATTTATTTTTAATAGAGTAAGTAGATATGGAGGTTATAAGCCTGAAGGGGGTAGTTTTCACCACCATAGCATCCACATATTGCTTAAGATTTGGAAGGGGATAGTAGGTGTATTAGGTGTATATTGTGAGTTGGTTAAGCATCCAGCAAAGCCTCCTATAAGGGTTATGATATCACCTAAGGATCTAGAAGGGGGTGGAAGTAGGTGGGTAGGACAGCGCCGTCTCTTAGAATGGGTGTTGAGGGTGAGATAGAAAGGCTTAGAAGGATCTTCTCCTCTATAGAGGATCCGGAGCTTAGAAAGGTTGCTATGGAGAGCCTGGAACATGCTACGAAGCTATACAACGCTTTCAGAGATCCCCCTCCTCAGATCCTGTTGAAGTCATAGTATTCTCACTTATTACAGAGCTTTATAGAAGGCTTGGAAGAGTTGTGGGTGCTAGATGTGATCCCGGGTAGAGATAGGATCCTGCTGAAGATTCTGAGGGAAGAGGAGAAAAGAGCTAGAGGATTTATATGTGAGTGTGAGATATAGGGGATATATAGATCCCTTAATAGATGCTGGGAGACTTCTGAAAAGGGTTGAGGAACACCCCTCTATAGAGAGGATCTTGATTGAGGAGTGGTTAAAACCTCCTTACTATAGAGAGTTGAAGAAAGTAATAGTCTTTGAAACAAGACCTCCGGAGGACATCAGAAAGATCCATGAAAGGATGGAGTTCGTAGGACTTGGTTTGAGAGTAAATACCTATCCAGGACCGGTCTAGCTCACAATGTATAGGCTTGGAGTACCTATTTGCGCTAGGCTAAGAAGCAATCTTGTAGCTGCTGAGGATATAAATAATCCACTCTATGAACCCCCACCCATTAGGTGGGCCTGGGTGAGACTCCTAGCTTGGTACGGGGAGGCTCTTTCCCCAAGATCCAAAGTAACCGAGTTCATCCTTGAGACGCCTAATGACTTTATAAGAGGATCTTTAGGCAGGCTCTCCGAGGCTATAGAGCATCTGAAGCCTCACCTAGTATTTTTATAGAGGCCCTTCCAAAGATCTCGTAGAGAAGGCATCAAGATCCTCGAGAGTCATCTTTATACACATCCAGGGGATCCCTGTAGGTATTTATGGGCTTATTGAGTGGTGTAGACTCAGCTACACCCCTCCGAGGGTTGCAGGAAGGTACTCTATAGGGCGGGTTCTAACTACTGTGGAAGCCTTAAAGGCCTATGAGAAGAGATATCTAGTGCCTCACAGATATCCGGGCTATTCAGAACCTCCGAGGAAGGTTGACTCTCTATCTGTCTTTGATAGGGGTGGCTATATAATGAGACCTCTTCCAGGGGTGTTTTTGGTGTTGCCCAGATCGACCTCTCATCTTTCTATCCATCTATAATATCTAGATATAACATACCCCCTGAAAACGTTAATGACCCCTACTGTAATAAATATACACAAGTTCCGGATGCTATGCATAGAATATAATATGTCTCGAAAGAAGAGGTTTGGTTGCTGAGGTGATCGATAGTTTAATATCTAGGAGATCGATTATTAAGGATTATATGAAAAAACCCAGAGCCCCTTAAAAGAGATCTTAAACAAAAGACAGGAGGCTATAAAGTGGATCCTTGTAGCCTCAAGAAACTGTTTTGGGTTTCATATTTATTTATAAGGGTTGATATATAGTCTTTTTATGGAGCGATTTTGCTGAAGCCTAAGGAGGTTTGTCAGATCCTTGAGCTTGTGAGGTCATACTCTGTGCCTATCAGGGATGATAGGGTTAGGGGGCTGATAACATGGTATGTTAAGGCTCTACAGAATGCTATAGATATGATCTGGGATAATATCGAGTGGAAATACAGCTTCCCAAAGATCGTTAGAAAAGGTAAAAAGCTAGTCGTGATCACAGGTTTGAAGGTGAGGATCCCAATAATTCCGAGGGACAGGGCTTTCAAGAAACGCCTTAGAGACATGCTTATGAAGGATAATCCCTACGCTGCACACTGGGTTGATGCTGTTATCAGAACAGCTTACTCCATAATCGAGTCTTGGAGAAAAAGATATCTAAGGGGGAGGGCTAGGAAGGTAAAGCCGAGGATTAGGAGGAGATTCGCTAGGTGTAAGACCACGCTTATGAAGATAGATTACCAGGCTAAGACCATAAGGATAACTCTAAAACAAGGAGAATACTTGACTATATCCTGGAGATCAACATGGTTCGAGCACAGGGTTAGAGGCTGGACTGTGGGCGAGGTTATAATCAAGGACGATAGAGTAGTTATCCCCTTCAAAAGCTCTGAGGAGATCTATGTTAGAAAGGTTATTGGATGGGATAGCAACGAGCTTTCACTGGATGGCTACGAACCTAGTATAGGTTTTATACATGTAGATCTAAAGCCTCTCCAGAGCATGAAGATCACTTATGAGCGTAAAAGGCTATAGCACAGAGGAAGGGTAAGAGGGAGCTTTATGAGAAGTATGTTAGAAGGGAGAGGAATAGGGAGAAGGACTTTATAAACAAGCCCTCAGCAGGCTTGAGAATGCTATTCCCAAACACTATTCATGTATTCGAGGATCTTGATAAGGAAGATCTTGTTAGCAGAAAGAAAAGAGAGAAGAAAAGGAGGAAGAGGAATGTTAGAACACCATGGAGGAGGATTCATAGGAGGATGTCAGAGGTGGCATTAACAGCTTCTGTGGATCCGAGGAACACATCTAGAGAATGCCCCAGATGCGGGTATGTCGTGGAGACCCAAGAGGGGCAGATCTTCGAATGCCCTAGATGCGGATTAAAAATGAACAGGCACAAGGCTGCATCTATAAACATTAGGAGAAGATATCTAGAAGGAAAGAGGAGAAGGAAGAGGAGAGCCAGGATGCGGGGGTTTCCCCACAGCAATGAACCAGAGGTCTCTATGATGGTGGAGCTGTGGGTTGGGGTCACCCCGAGCGGACGGAACCCTGTGATATGGATCCCGATGAAATGGGATCCTGAGGGCTTTGAAACCAAGGGAAGAGGACTTAGTAAACACCAAGCCCTATGAAACCCGAACCCCCTTAAAGAAATAAGATCCCTCAGGAAGGAGATCCTTGGAGGCTCTGTACCACTAGAAGATCTTGTGATAACCAGGGGTAGAGGAGATGAAATAGTGCAGACTATAATGCATCGAAGATTCTACCAAGCCATAGAGAAGAGGGGCTATAGCTCAAAGTACTACTTAGAAAGGCTATCAAGCCTTGAAAAACTCCTAGTTAACAGTCTATGAGCCATCCAGCTCTCCATGTCTGGTAACCCTATTTCTCTATCATGGGTAGAGACGAGGCTCCTTAGGTACTGGGAGAGACTCTATACTTCAAAGAACTTCAAATAAGTTTAAAGGCAAAAAGTATTAAATAGAGGCTGATACCTGATCTTGCCTTTATAGCGATATAGAATTGTTTAACTTATTTTAAAGCTATGGGGTTATCTCCATGACTTATGCTACATCTAGAACTTCCAGACTTAGAGATGAAATCTATTTAGATCTCTTATGATCTTATATGTAGACGCTAGGTAGATAGGACAGCTGGTATTAGCATAATGGCGAAAGATCCTTAAGATCCGTAGGAGAAGCTCTTATGTGTCAAGGGAGCCATCTTCTCTCAATATTATGTTCTTAGTTAGTTTGAGAGGGATATAGGGTTGGAAAGTATAGATACTACATCAAATGTGTATAAGGGCTTGATAACGTAATAATTAGTTAGGTGCTATAGATGGGTGAAAAAGGGGAAGAAGCTCTTGTGAGGATATCGTTTGAGGGGGTTGCAAAGGTTGGGGAGATTATGAGTACCTTTAAGAGTATTACTTTAAGGCCTGAGGATTTTACGAGCCCTGTGGCTCTTCAGATGGCTTTAACCAGGATCTATGATACTATATTAAGAAGCCTTACAGAGGCTCCTAGGAAAGCTTTTGTAGCAGAAGTCAGGTTCACAGATTCTATAGGAAACACCGTAGTATTTGCGGTAGATTTGGGGGAGTCCCCTCCACCCCTGCCAGGCACCAAGGTTAAGGCAAGAATAATAGTTGAGCTTCTCGAGGATAGGGCTGAGTAGATCCTAATGTGGTTATATATTCATAGAATATGGCATAGATGTGGATATCGTTCCAAAGGAATATAATAGTCAGGCAGGCTTAATATGTAGTGAAAGGCATAGAAATGATAAGGATATATAGAGCTCCTTGATCATGTGCAGGAAAACCAGGAAGAAGATTAATGTAGATATAAATGCAGCGCTTGAGCATAACTCGTATGCTAGGCTATAGAATAGAGATAGCTAGGAAGATAGAGAGCTACTTGGTAACACATAATGGTGTTAAGGTATTAATTCCTCTCCAGGGGGCTAACACATGGGATCAGGCAATAACCCCGCCCTTCAGGATGGGGAGAGGGTCATTTATTAGATATAATGCTAGGTCTTAATAGTCCGGCTTCCATCTCATAGATCCTGTCGCCGAGGCTCACAGCCATCTCATAGTCCTGCTCTGCTATTAGCATTGTAACCCCTCTTCTCCTGAGATTTTTAAGGATTTCAGCAACCTCTACCTTGATCTTTGGAAATAGTCCGGAGGATGGCTCGTCTATTAGGAGGAGTTCTGCTCCCGAGTTATATGCCATTGCGAGGGTAAGGATCTTATATTCACCTCCGCTTAGATAGCCTGCTTTAACCTTCAGCTTCTTCTCGAGTATTGGGAATATGGATATATCATAGTCTTTTCTAACAAGTCTGAGATTATCCTCGACACTTAGAGTTCTGAATGCTGAGTCTCTATCTGGTATATATCTTATCCCCATAGAAATTCTGCTATATAGATCTAGATGTGTTATATCGACACCCTTATATACAATGGATCCCGAGACAGGCTTTATGGCTCCTGTGATGGCCTTTAAAAGCGTTGTCTTTCCGGCTCCATTGGGTCCTAAGATGGTGGCAATCTCTCCTCTATCGAGGTGTAGGCTCGCATTCTCCACAGCTAACATATCGCCGTAGGCGCATCTAAGATTCCTAATATCTAGGACGCGATCTCCCATCTATCTACCCCCTATATACTTAGAAGCATATCCCTAACCTTTCTAATAGCATCCTCTGCGGGGGCATCTATAACTACTCTTCCTGAGTTCATAGCTATAATCCTCTTAGCAAAGCTGGATAGATGCGAGATCTTATGCTCAATAACTATAACGCCTATCCCCAGCTTTCTATGTATCTCCTCTATTAGGGACCCAAGCTCGGAAGCCTCGACTGAGGATAGGCCTGCAAGGGGCTCGTCTAGAAGTAGAAGTTTTGGATCTAGCACGAGGCACCTAGCTATCTCAAGTCTCCTCACATAGCTTAATCCAAGCCTTGTAGGCATAGCTTTCCTCCTCTCCCAGAGATCCAACATCTTCAAAACCTCCTCAACATGGGCCTTATTCCTCGTAAGAGGAGCTATGTTATCCTCTACAGATAGGGACCAGAATACCTTAGGGCTTTGAAAGGTCCTCAATATACCTATCCTGACCCTCTCACCTATAGATAGTCTACTGATATCTCTGCCCATGAATATTAAGCGCCCCTGATCATGTTTCACATGGCCCGTTATCACATTGAAGAGCGTTGTTTTGCCGCTTCCATTCGGACCTACGATCCCCACTAACTCTTTATCTACCTTTAGAGATATATTATCCAGCGCAATGACTCCTCCGAACCTCTTGCTAATAGATCTTAGCTCTAACACCTATCCCAACCCCCTTTACAAGGTATACTGATAAGAGAAGAGTCGATGCTATGATCAGTCTGAGATCATATATATATGCCCTCATCAACCCATCAAGCCACCAAAGGGCGATACCACTTATGAGAGAATATAGAGAAGAGCCCGGCCTATATACGGCGCTAGCCATCAACGTGTATATAAGTATTGGAACAGGATCCGATAGTTCCACACTAACGACTCCGCTTGCCTGTATATAGAAAAACATCACGGACACTGTCATTAGGACTGAAATTAGAAATAATAAGATCTTTATTCTTAAGATCCTCACCCCAGATGATTCTGCTAAGGTCTCGTCATCCCTGATCATCAAGAAATAGATACCCAGCCTAGTGCTAGCAATGAACATGAGGAGAGCCACGACAGAGGCCCCTAGAGAAATAGCAGAGTAGTAGAGGACTCTAAAGTCTTCAAAAACAGGTTTCACATATAATCCAGCATCACCTCCAAAAACATCTGGGAAGAGCCTCGCTATCGGTGGGAGAGCAAAGGGGAAGAGGAGAGTTGAGACAGAGTAGAAAGGACCCCTAAGCCTTAGAGCTGGAATCAGCATTGGCAGTGACAAAGCAATAGCTAGAGATACAGCGAGTAGGGGCCACAGCATATCTGTAGATCTATTGATCGCTATTGCAGCAGCGAATCCGCATGATGCGATTATATAGGTGTATCCCAGGTTTAGATAGCCTGTTCTAACATAAAACAGATCGTATATAGCGACGAGGACGCCGAAGAGATATGATAATAATGCTAAGATCAGTATATACGAGGATCCTGTCATGAGCGGTAGAACCAGTATTAGGGTTAATATAACTATGAAAAGTACTAGATCTTTTCTTGAATATTCCCTCATGCCCACCTAACACCCCTACCCAGGATCCCTTCTGGCCTGAACATTAGGGTTGATACTAGGATTATAATTGGAACAAGATCTTTTGCTGGAGAGCCTATATAATAGGAAGCAAGGTTCTGTGCAAATGCAAGAACCATCGAAGAAGCTACAGAGCCGACCGTGCTTCCGAGCCCCCCTATCACTACTATCGCTAGTGCTAGAGTTAGATAATACCATCCCATGTGAGGGTATATAGCATATAGAGGCGTTATTGCTATAGAAGCTATGGATGCTAATAGTGATGCTATTAAGAATGAGGCTATCCCGATAAGCTTGACATTGATCCCTATATATCTAGCAAGATCCTCGTTCTCTGCAACCGCAGCCATCCTCTTGCCGAGCGTTGTATGTTTTGTTATGAGATAGTAGAACCCCAGAGAGGATATAGATACTGCAGCCGCTATAACCCACTGTGAAGAGATCCCCCATATTTCCCCTGTCACTATTATGAGGGATAATAGCCTGGATCCATATATCTTTAGTATTAACCCTTCTATTAATAGTGCAATGGCTAAGGAAGCCACTATTGATAGTATAAGATCTCTCCTAAAGACCCACATGATCATCCATATAACAGCCCCCACAGCTATTGAGGCCGCTATAGCCCCCGCTAACGCGATTGGGAGTGGGAATATAGGGAGGAGTGATGCTGCTATATATGCGGTTACGAGTATCTGGGCTCCGTATGCTAGATTAACGATCTTAGCTACACCAAGGATCAAGTTAAATCCTGTAGCCATCAGTATGTATACGAGACCAGTTATGATGGAAAATAAAAGGATCTCGATCATATAGGAAACACCCTAAGAACAAATTTATTTCTTGAGCCATGGAGGCGGTAGGAACTGTTGATCAGCGATCTTGGCGGGCCATATAACAACTAGCTTACCTCCTGGAAGCCATTGGAGGGCCATAGTGGTTATATACCCCTCGCCATATAGTGGTGAGTGGCCTTTCGTGAAGATCCACTTGCCACTTATACCATCATATCCGTTCTTCTCGAGATAATTTGCTACTGAGTCTCCATCAAAGCTTCTGGAGGCCTCAACAGCTTTTTTCCATGCATATACAGCATCGTAGATATAGGGTGCGTAGAAGAGAGGATCATATCCGTATTTCTGTTTGAAAGAGTCGTAGAAGCTTCTCAGCTTTGGATCTACATTAGCCCCTCTTCCATATACGAAGAATGCAAATACTTGGTAAGATAGCTTCCCACCAGTTATATTCCACTGCTCCGGTCTCATTCCAACTCCGTCAAACTGGATTAGTATGTATGGAGGTTTCATATCGTCATAGTCTCTCTGGAGGAATTTTGCATCGCCATAGGCATTCCACACTAGGAGGATCTCAACACCGCTATCCCTAGCCTTGGCAAGCTGTGGCACGAAGCTCGTTGTTTTGCCTATATCAATTGTGCCCTCATATACTACCTCATATCCATCACTTCTAATAGCCTTTTTAACCGTATCGATCACTGGGGCTGTCCATGGGGCATTATCGTAGAGGAGACCGAATTTCTTGAGCCCAAGCTGGGAGGCTATGGCCTTAGCTGGGTAATATACCATTAAGCCGTGCATTGAAGCATTTATATTAAACCTAAACCAGTATCGATATCCCGGGTTAGAGCTTACATTAACATCTATAACGTCTGATACAGAGCCCATAGCGAACACGGGGATCTTATATCTAGCTATCTCAGGTAATATAGCTAGTCCCACAGGGCTTGCATGTATTCCAAATACAGCGACTACCTTGTCCTCCTCAACGAGCTTCTTAAAGCCTGCAACCCCCTGGGCCGGTGTGTTTCCATCATCGTATCTAACCACCTCAACCATTCTCCCCATAATGCCTCCACCCCTGTTTATCTCATCAACGGCTAGCAATACAGCCTTTAGCCCTGCATCCCCGTACTCGGTTTGGAGTGGTCCTAGGAACCCTATCTTTATAGTCTCGACTGGTCTGGCCTGCATCTGTTGATAGATTATTGCTACTCCAATTAATACTGCTATCACTACCGCGGCTAGGATCATATAGATGTTGAGCCTTGATAGAGCCCTCAATGTATATCCACCAGTCATTTCTTCTATATAGGGGTATATAACGTTATATTTAAATGTATTCGATAGTATATATTTAAGACTTAATATAGTTATGGCTTAGATGCCTCTATGGCGGGAAGAGCCAGCATAGCATATTTCGAGATTGAGCATTTCGGATGCTGGACAGCCATTGCTAAAGAATATGGTGTGAGGATAAGAACACTTGGGCAGGAGTTTCTATCACCTCAGCTGTTTAGGGCTAGCGTTGCCTTAATGGCTAAGGATCTCAGAGATCTAAGAAGGTTCATAAGCGTAATAAAGGGGTTCAGCTCTATAGCCAGGGTGAATACAAATTCTATCTCAAGAGCCTATTCCCTTGATGGAGAAAGAATCAGGCTGGCCTTAATAAGTTTTGAGAGCCTGAGAGAAGGATCTATATCGGATCTAGTTTACAGAGTTGGAGGACTTATTCTGGATCAAGAGATTGTGGAAGGCGTAGAGAGGTGGAAAATACTGATCCCCAGATCTTCTAAGAAAGTTGAGAGATATTTAGAGGAGAGATTAAGGAGCATGGGTAAGCTTCTTAGGATCACATTTTCCGAGATCGATGCCCGAGTATTTTGCTGTGACCCAAGATCCCTTTTAAATGATAACGAAAAAAGAGCTATTGAACTAGCCCTAAACTCGGGTCTCCTAGACTATCCAAAGAAAGCTAGGGTTGCTGACGTGGCAAAGCTCATGGGTATAAGCCCCGCAACCTTTATATATCATCTCAGAAGAGGAGAGAAAAAACTTATAAGCTTCACCCTCAGCAATAAGATACATTAACAGCCACATCCCCATCTATTCTTTATATAATCCAGAACTTCGGAAGCCTTCTTCCTAAAGCCATCCAGATCTATGTCCTCATTCACAATCATCACATCAGCAAGAGCTATTAAGCTCCCGAGACCCAGAGATAGTTCTGAAGCATCCCTAGCTACAAACTCATCCCACTCCCTGGGATCACCCTCCCTGCCTCTCAGAACAAGTCTCTTATATCTAGTCTCTGGGTTCGAGTGAATCGCGATAAGCACTACAGAGGAAAAGCTCCTCCTAAATAGCTCAAGCTCCGCAGGGGATCTCGAGCCGTCTATAATAACAAATCTACATCCCAAAACTTCCCTCCCCTTGCTAGCCAGTATCTTCTCTACGATCCTTCTAGCCACGAAATCCTCTCCATAGAGCCTCCTAACCTCCCTAGCCATATAAGCCATGTTCTCCCTAGTAACCTGCATACCCCTTTTAACAAGCTCCTCTCTAATCACATCGCCCATCACATAAACCTCAAAACCCTTGCTTCTAGCAACATCAGAGAAAACCCCCTTCCCAGAACCCGGCATCCCAGCCACTACCAAGGCCACTATACATGTTTTTTTCATTGTAAATAACCCCTCTCCATTATGAATAGGTGTTTCTATTTTATAGCCTTAAGCGCGGTTCTCTGGGAGTTTATTGATTCTACTTCAATGATCATCGAGCTGAAGATACACTTCAGGATCCCCGCTCGTCCCCCGATGGTAGTTGATCGTTGTTGATATTTTTGTTTCGGGTTGCTGTGTTTTTTGATCCACAGGGTTTCTATGGTTTCCCTGTGGTCGTCGAGGGATCTTCACCTCACCCACAGAGATCTTGGGATCTCTATGGGCTCACCGGTGGCTGTTGAGCCCAGCGGAAAGGGGCTCCCATCTAGACTTGAAACCCCGAAGCCCTTCTGGGCATTGCCCTCATAAAGTGCTTCGAGGGCTCTAAGATAGATATTGATCAATGCTGCTACCTCTCTATGCCGTCTCTCGCCTCCCTTGCTACAGACACCTATTCTATCCTCCCCATACTCTATCAAGGCATTGTGTATAGGGCAGATCTTAGATGTATTCCTGAGATCAACCATCAATACCGGCACACCATATTCCCTTGCCTTATCTATTATCGCGTTCAGCTCTCCCTTCAAAGCACTCTGATATATCCTGTGTCTCAGTTGCCTATTCCTATACCTAGCGATCATAGCCCTTATATTGTCTCCTGAGATCCTCTAAATAACCATTACTCCTCTCATCCTCATGGCGTCCCTTACTATAAAGCTTGGGTCTTTCGCCTATAATCCTTTTTTCCTCTCTAAGCTTTTTCATAGTCTTTCTAGTCTCTCTGCTACCAGATCCATTTCTCCTCTGAATGCTCTCCTTCCTATATCTATAGCCCAGGGTTGTCTCCGCAAGATCTGTCTAAGGATTACTGAGAATGCCTTGTAGAGAGTTGCTACAGAATCCTCATTAACATCAACAGGCTTAATAGCCTTCTCTGGCTTGTAGATCTCAGCCTCTTTTTCGAGGGATAGGTGGAAAATCGCTCTCCTATTCTTCCTATCAAGCTTGATCTTTGCGTGGGATGTTGGCTTAAAACCTCTGGCCAAGAGCTTGTAGAACTCCTTAGAGGGCTCTAGATCGAGGTGCACCCAGCCCCTATGGGTATTAATAGCAGCACTTGTGAAAAAAGTTCTCAAAACCATTAATCCTGATCTTAGTTGGGTTTACTGGTTTCCATACATGGTCATCAGCCAGCCATAGGCTAGCACCATTGATCCTAGGCACTAGTATTCCTTCTATCATCTTAAGTTCTACCTGATCCCGAGCTATTTCCCAAGATCTCCTCCAGAGATGTCTCCTTAGCCTCATATCCCTAAGATCCTTTTTCCCTAGACCTAGATGCTTAACAAGCTCGCCGAAGATCTCTCTAGAGTATAGCATAGCCTTATTCCTCCTGAGAGAAGATACCCTTGTGGTTGTATCCTGATATACTCCATGGACATAGTGGGATGGGATATCGGGATAGATCTTCCTTAGCTCTTGATATTTCTCATTCCTCAGAATGCAGTGATTCTCGATGGTTTTCCTAAATATCTTCTTCTAATGTTTATCGATGCTACCTTATGCCTACTCATTTTTAATCCACATCTTGGGCATTCGAAGACATGCCTCTCCTGGGTCTTCACAACATATCCGCATCTGAGGCATTCTCTAGATGTGTTCCTCAGATCCACATAAGCCGTTAATGCCGTCTCTGACATTCTTCCGTGTATGTCTCTCCATGGTGTTTTAGCATTACTCTTTCTCCTAACCTTCTCAGCCCTTCTCCTAGACACGAGATCCTCCTTATCTAGATCCTCGAAAACGTGGACAGTATTCTGGAATAGTCTCCTCAAGCCAGCT
>Ga0326762_1000073_pt1 | contig 51469 bp, 45 predicted proteins | sample NORPS_S_FD_207669 | JGI IMG/M metagenome (GOLD analysis project Ga0326762, IMG submission 207669) | Hot spring sediment microbial communities from Norris Geyser Basin, Yellowstone National Park, WY, United States - NOR.PS_S | ecosystem: Environmental > Aquatic > Thermal springs > Near-boiling...
TCTACAGGATAGCTATCAACTGACCTTTTATATCCTAAAAACACCATCTTTATTTCATCTGTTCCAAGAGTTGGGCAAGCAGGATTTGTTATGACAGCGAACCTTCCTTGTGCCAGCGCATTAGAGTTCAACATCAGAACTACCATCAAAAACCCTGTCAGACCAAAAAATATTTTTTTGTTTTTCATCATAACCATTCACCTCCTTTTTTAAAATGCATAGGCAATTCCAAAACCAAAAATCTGCTTCGCTTTCTCTTTACCTTGAACTAAATTTCTGAATTCAAGCTTCAAAACAAGCTGGCTGAACGGAGAAACATTAACGCCAAAAACAATATTCCCTATTGTATCATCTTTTTTATCCAAATCTGGATCCAAAGTATCATACATCACATAGGGGAGCAAAGACCACTGGTCTGATATGTGCCAAAGATAAGATAAAAGTGCATACCAAGAGAGAGCTTTTTGTTTGTCTTTTGTGTAATGAGCCACCTCTCCCCATAGCTGAATTTTTCCGGGTCCAATTTCAGAAATAGATAAGATTGAGTGTCCGCCAAGCGTTGTATGCCTTACATTATCAAAATCTTTATCGGTATAAAAATCAAAACCTAAAAGAGAGCCTTGGAAGATACCTGATGGGACACGCCCGAAAAGATGAACTCCAACGGCTTTATCAGGATTAGCGTCTATAACATTTGCAGCAGAACCTCTACCATTTGCCACATGAACAACATACACAAAATATGGTATCTCACCCCTCAATTGTATTCCAACATTGTATGTAGGTATAACCTTGAAATCCTCGCTATAAATAAAGGGATGAAAAAGGTAAGGAAAAGTAGGAAAGGCATCTCTTCTTTCATGAATCAGACCGAATGGATTAAGATACTTCCCTGTTCTTATTTTGAGGAGGTCAATAAAGCTATATTCAAAAAAGACATAAGGCAAATCTAATTCACCAAAACCTACATGTTCAACTTCTTTGCCTCCCTCCGGATCAGCTTCAATTTCCCATTCTTCCTTTCCTTCTTTTTCCTCTTTTTCAGCTTCAATTTTTCCGAAGATTTCAAATTCTGGGGCATAATCAAATTGGAGCTGGATTAAAGCTCTCGCTTTTGAAGTTATATTGAAGTCCAAAAAAGGAGCTACTCTAAATTGGGCAAAAGAGCCTCCTTTTCTACATTCAACTGGGAGTCCCGGTAAAAACTCACCTTCTGAGGCTATGCAGAAGTCAAAAAGTCCGTATCCATAGATGTTTAGTTTTTCAGAAAATATAGTGCTAACTTCTTGGGCTTTTGCTGTACCTACGAGACCTGCCACCAAAAGAAAGAAAGAAAGAAAGAAAGAAAGAATATAAATTTGTTTTTTCATTTCTTTTTCACCTCCTTTTACTTTGTTTTTATCAAACATAAAGTTTAAAAAAAATAAGTGTTTTCAATTTTCAAAAAAAAAAAAGTTGCTTCTAAAAAAAAAATTAAACAATTTGCAAAAATTTTTCATTATTTTTTCTCCGAAAATTTTTTATTTTTTTATTTTTTTCCTATATCTTTAAGGATTTTCTTTGCTATATCTTTTTTTTCTTCTGGTGTTTCAGCTAAAATTAGGAGAGCAATAAGCCTGAAACCTTCATCTATTTTTTGAGCTATCATCTTGAAACCTTCGTCCATTTTTTGTCCAAGTTGAGTGAATCCCTGGTCCATCTTGTTAATGATTTTTTCCGTGTTCTCTTTTATGATTTTCCCATTTCTCCAAGCAAGATAAGTTATAATAAATGCCATCAAGGTAATCCCAATTCCCATTATTGCAACTGCTACCTCCATCATCTCACCTCCTTATTTCGTATGGATTTGAAAACTTTCGGTCAAAACATTATAAAAAAAGTTTAACAATTTTTCAGAAAAAATTTTGTAAGAAAATGAGTTTTACTTTCCATATTCATTTTTTTGGAGAATATAGAACATCCGACGGAGTTTTTCTTCCAAGTTCTGTTTTATCAAAATCTGAATCAAAACTTATAATTGTCAGACCATATTTTTCTGCAACAACATATTGATACGCATCATCAAAATCAAGATTAAATTGTTTGGCTACCTCTACAAGTCTTCTAAAATCCCCTGGGAATAATCTCAATACACCAATTCCCCCTTTAAAAATAACATCGCTGATAAATTCAGCAAAGACATAATATAATTTCTGCCTAAACAATATAATACCTATGGAATAGAGAGAAAACTCAGAAATAAAAACATCCCTTCCTCTCAGCGAATGTAGTAATTTTCCGACTTCATCCGCTTTTTCTTGATCAAGAAGCAACTCCAAAAATATATTTGTATCAAGAAGATACATTAAATCAGTCTCCCCACCAATCAAGAGATTTATGCTGAAGTTCTACGGAGGAGAATTTATTCCGGAGTTCTCTCAAAGCACCTCTCCATGAGAGTTCTAATCTTCCTTTTTTTCTTCTTTTTATATTTTTTTCAACTAAAAACTCCACAAAATCCTTTACCTCTTTTTGAAGATCGGGAGGTAATTTTTCAATTAACTCTTTCAATTCCTCTGACATACTCATATCAATAATTTTATACTTATGAAATTTTAATTTCAATTGAGCAGATTGAAGGAAGAGAATTTGTCCCGAGTTTCCTCCAAGGCACCTCTCCGTTCGCAAATAAGTAAAATTCTAATTTTGAAGCAAAATGGAAAAATCAAGGTAGTATGAGAAATAAAAAACATAAGTTTTTTAGCAGTTTTATTTAATATTGAAATAAAGGTTTTGAAAAAAGGATTCCGAACACAATCAGGAAAAACAACATAAATTTGAAATCATCACTAAAATTAAATTTTAAATCATCTCCAAAATTTTTGTATGATCAGAGCAGAAAAAATTAAGGAGGAGATAAAGAAGGTTTTCAAGAAAGAGCAGGCGAAAGTTCTTATCGCTATCGTAGATATTGTAGATGAGACAGTAAAAGCAAAAGACTTTAACGAACTCAAAGAAATAGTAAGACAAATAGGGGTAAAACTATCTGAGCTCATCCAAGCTCAAAAAGAAACTGACCAAAAAATAAAAGAACTCACAGAAGCTCAAAAAAGAACAGATCAAAAAGTCGCCGAGCTTGCAGAAGCTCAAAAGAAAACTGAACAGAAAGTTGAGGAGCTAGCACAAGCTCAAAAAAGAACTGAACAGAGAGTTGAGGAACTAGCACAGGCTCAAAAAGAAACGGAACAGAAAATCAAAGAGCTTACAGAAGCTCAAAAGAAAACCGAAGAAGAAGTAAGAGAACTTACTCGTCAAGTGAGAGCACTTACAGAAGAGATGAGAGAAATAAAAATGGAACTTACAGATGTGAGAAGAGAACTCGGAGAGCTTGGAAAATCTTTCTCTTATAGCCTTGAAAACGAAGCTTTCAGAATGCTACCAAAATTCCTCAAAGAAAAATACTCAATTGAAATTGAAGAAAAATTCATAAGAAAAGAAATTGGAGGAAAAGAAATAAACATTTTCGGTTTTGGCAAAAAAGATGGTAAAAGCATAATAGTAATCGGAGAAGCAAGGTCAAGAATTGATACAAAAGAAAAAATTGAAGAAGTTCTGCAAGATGTAGAAGAAAAAGAAAAAGTCGTAGCAGAGGAATACAAAGGATTTGATATAATGAAAATTATAATAACACACTTTGCTTCAAATCTTTCTTTGGAGCTTGCAAAACAAAGGGGAGTTATAATAATTCAAAGCCTTGAGTGGTAATTGGTGCTCAAAATATTTTTTTTGAATCAACTATTATTGTGACAGGTCCATAATTTACAAGGTGAATCTCCATCATAGCTCCAAATACTCCTCTTTTTACTTCCTTCCCCAATTCTGCTGAGAGTTGATTGCAAAAAGCATCATAGATTTTTTCTGCTCTATCTCGTGGAGCTGAATTCTCAAACGAAGGTCTATTTCCCCAACGAACATCACCATACAAAGTAAATTGAGATACAACAAGAACCTCTCCTCCTATATCTCTTATAGAATAGTTCATCTTACCTGACTCATCTTCAAAAATTCTCAAATTTGAAATTCTTTTTACCATGTAGGATATATCTTCTTCCCCGTCGTCTTTTGCAACTCCAAGAAGAACCAAAATACCCTTACCTATGGAAGATACTTCTTTGCCATCAACTAAAACCCTCGCTGAAAGAACCCTCTGAACAACAGCTCTCATAACAGAAAAATAATAGTTAAAACATACCTTTGAGAAGAAAAATTAAAATTCTGAAAAGAAAAATTAAAATAAAGAATATGTAATTGACCGAGGTAATTTAATTGGATTGACGGTGATAATTTAATCTCATCAATACAGGATATGAAAATAGAGGAAGTAGAAAAACTAATTGAGAAGTTTAAGCTTAAAATTCCGCAAGAAACTCTCAAATATTTTGAAGAATTCAGAGAAGAAAGAGAAAAGATGGTAGACGAAATTGAAGAAAAAGGTGTAAAAGATGAAAGAGTTCTTTTAGCAATGAAGCTAATTCCAAGACATATTTTTGTTTCGGAAGAAATAAGAGAATTAGCATACAAAGACCATCCACTGCCCATAGGGAAAGAGCAGACAATATCACAACCTTTCATTATAGCTCTCATGACAGAAAATCTGGAAATAAAAGAAGATCAGAAGATTTTAGAAATAGGGACTGGATCTGGCTATCATACAGCGATCTTGGCTTCACTCGCAGGTGAGGTCATAACTATTGAAGTATTTGAGGAACTGTCAGAAAAAGCAAAAAAAATTCTGAAAAAACTCGGATTTGATAATGTGAGATTTTTTGTCGGGGACGGTTCAGAAGGATTACCAGAATTTTCCCCATATGACAGAATCTGCGTATCAGCAGCTTCCCCTAATATACCTCCTCCACTTTTAGAACAACTCAAGCCAGGAGGAATAATGGTAATACCAATTGGAGATGAAAATGAGCAGGTTCTTAGTAAAATTATAAAAGAGGGAAACGGAAAAGGTTTTATAAAAAAAGAACTATGTGGATGCAAATTTGTAAAACTAAAAGGAAAATATGGCTTCCCGTAATACTTTTATTCCCATTGATATTCTTTTTGATATCTTGTGGATATGGAATATACCACAAGGTACAAAAAGGAGAAACTTTACAGCAGATAGCAAAAAAGTATAATGTACCAGAAAAAGAAATAATAGATGCTAACAAAAAAGGACCATTCAAATTTGATCCGCAGAAAATCAAAGAGGGAGATCTTATTTGGATTCCTCTTGATAAAGCTTCTGCCGAAATAAAAAATGAATTTGAACTAAAAGAAAAACCTGAACCAAAGGAAAAACCTGAACCAAAAGAAAAACTTGAATACCAACCTAAATCCACAAATACGAAAACACAAAACCAAAAGATAGAAGATAAGAAAAATAACTATGAAGATAACAAAAATAATAAGGGCAGCAACAAAAAAGGAGAAACTGGAATTGGAACACAACTTATACAGCCAAAAGATAAAAAAGATTTTCCATCGTTGGCAAAAGTTGATATAAAAAAAGATAAAATAGCAAACGATAATAAGATAAGTTTAAAATTCATAAAACCAGTTCAGGGAAAAATAATCTCTGAATTTGGTCTGAGAAATGGTAGAATGCACAAGGGTATAGACATCCAAGCCCCCGAGGGAGAAAGTATAAAAGCGGCAGAGGATGGAGTTGTAATATTTTCAGGTTTCCTGAAAGGGTACGGAAATGTAATAATAATAAAGCACGAAGGAGATTTCTTTACGGTATATGCCCACAATAAAGTAAATTTGGTGAAAGAAGGAGAATTTGTAAAAAAAGGTCAAGTTATAGGAAAGGTTGGAATGACCGGCAATGCCCAAACCCCACATCTACATTTTGAGATAAGAAAAAAAACAAAGCCACTTGATCCTACCGAACATATTCAAGAATAAAAATTATCTTTCAAATTGAAATTTTACTACAAAACATAATTAAAATTTAAAGAAGGAGGTATAAAATATGGCTGAAAGAAAAACTCTTCCAATGATACCACTGAGGGATATAATTGCTTTTCCTCACATAGTTATGCCACTTATAGTAGGAAGACCAAAGTCAATCAGGGCTCTTGACGAAGCTTTGGTCTCTGATGATAAACTTATATTTTTACCCACACAAAAAAATTCACGGATAAATGAACCAAAAGAAGAAGATATATATCAGGTTGGAACAATATGCAGAATAAAGGGACACCAGAAAATTCCAAACGAGAACAGGAAGATAGTCGTTGAAGGTGTGCAAAGAGGGAAAATGGTAAGATTTATAGACAACGGAGAATATCTGATGGCAGAAGTTGAGCTAATTGAAGAGGTAAATGCGAATTCACAAGAGGCAAAAACACTTTCAAAGGAAGTTATTGACCTTTTCAAATCTGTATCAAGGCAGATGAGAATATCAAACGAATATATAGATGTTCTATACAATATAAAAAATCCCGCTGAAGTCTGTGATGTAATAGCCGCCCAACTTGTAATTCCGCTTGAAAAAAAGCAGGCTATACTTGAAGAAATAGATGTTGTAAAGAGATTAAAGCTGGTCAAATCTATTCTTGAAGAAGAAATTCAAAACCTTGAGTCAGAAAGAAAATCAAGGGTAAGAGCAAGAGCACGGGGTGAATCGAGTGGAATAATGGGACAAGGAGATTTCATTCAAGACGAGTGGAGGGAGGAAATAGAAGAACTTGAAAGAAGAGCCGAAGAAAAAGACCTCCCAGAAAGAGTAAGAGAAGTCGTTATGAAAGAAATAAGAAAATTAAAGCTCATGACCCCCCTTGCAGCAGAAGCGACTGTTGTTAGAAACTATGTCGATTGGCTCCTATCTTTACCTTGGACAGAAAGAAGCGAAGAAAAACTTGACCTCAAAGAAGCAAAAAAAATTCTTGACGAAGACCACTGGGGGCTCGAAAAAGTAAAAGAAAGAATAATAGAATATCTTGCTGTCAGAAAATTAGCAGGACCTTCAAAGGCACCAATACTGTGTTTCGTCGGACCCCCCGGGGTTGGGAAAACATCCCTTGCAAGATCAATAGCAAGAGCAACTGGAAGGAAATTCGTAAGATTATCTTTGGGAGGAGTTAGAGATGAAGCAGAAATAAGAGGGCATAGAAGAACATATATAGGAGCTCTACCTGGACGGATAATACAGATGATGAGAAAAGCCGGAACAAAAAACCCTGTTTTTTTACTTGATGAGGTAGATAAACTCTGCTCAGATTTCAGAGGAGATCCTGCAGCTGCCCTTCTTGAGGTCCTTGACCCTGAACAGAATCACTCATTTTTAGATCACTACATAGATATTGAATATGATCTTTCAGAAGTTTTCTTTATATGCACCGCAAATACTACGTACACAATCCCACCTGCACTACTTGATAGAATGGAAGTCATAAGAATCCCGGGGTACACGGAACACGAAAAATATGAGATAGCAAGAAGGTTTCTTGTTCCAAAGCAAGCAAAAAATGCGGGATTAAACGAAGATACTTGCGAATTTACAAAAGATGCTCTATATAAAATAATAAGGGAATATACAAGAGAAGCCGGAGTAAGAAACTTAGAAAGAGAAATAGGAAACGTCATAAGGAAGATAGCGAAAAAAATAGTTGAACAAAACTTAGACCTGAAATCTAATCCAAAATTCATAGTTAATGCAAAAGATGTTCAGAAGTTTTTGGGTCCCCCGAAATTCAAACCTTCAGATATTGATACAAAGCCACTTGTAGGTGTAGCCCGAGGACTTGCGTGGACAGAATTTGGAGGCGAAGTACTTATGATTGAAGTCTCAATCGTCCCCGGAACAGGAAGACTAACTATTACAGGAAAACTTGGAGATGTAATGCAGGAATCTGTAAAAGCTGCAATATCTTATGTGAGGTCAAGAACAAAAGAGCTTGGAATAGACCCGGAATTTTACTCAAAAACAGATATCCATGTTCATGTTCCGGAAGGAGCGGTTCCAAAAGATGGACCATCGGCAGGTATAACAATTGCAACCGCTATCATATCATCTCTTACCAAAATACCAGTAAGACCCGATGTTGCTATGACAGGAGAAATAACATTAAGAGGTAGAGTTCTTCCGATAGGCGGTGTAAAGGAGAAATTACTCGCAGCACACAGGTATAAAATAAACAAAGTAATCTTACCGAAGGAGAACGAAAAAGACCTTGAAGAAGTTCCAAAAGAGATACTCAAACAACTCCAAATAAAGTTTGTAGAGCATATGGATGAGGTTGTAGAGTTCGCCCTTGATGCTCCTCCAGAGAAAATATGGAAAGGTAGAATAGGAATCGGAGAAGAGATTTCAACACCACATTAATTTTTTTTTGAATAATTATTTTCCCAATTGATTCTTTTTATTTTTTATATATATGCCGAGGTGGCGGAATTGGTAGACGCGTCGTCTTGAGGGGGCGATGGGGTCAAATCCCCGTGCGGGTTCAAGTCCCGCCCTCGGCACCAAAATCACAACTTATCACCAACAAAACATCTGCACGCATAACACAAAAATTTAGAGCATTTCACAAGAAAAATTTCAATAAGTCCTTGAACTTCTATCATATTCAAATTCCTCAAATTCAACGATTTTTTCGCATACCTTATTATCCTGTTTTCCTCCTCAGGAGGAAATGAAGAAAAGTAATTTAAAACTTCTTCTTTCTCATAATAGTTCAGAAGGTAAGGAACAAATACATTTACTATTATGGTTTTTAACCTACCCTCACCTAAACATGGAAAAGAAAAAGAATTTTTCCAAGCTTTAAAATCTGATTTCCTCTCAAATAGTTCTTTTACAACTGACAAAAAATCAACTTTTGATATTTCATAAAGAACTTTCAATCTAAATTTAGGATGGTTTTGCGGACGCCCAGGATGAATTTTTAATTTTTTCAACTCATCATCAGATATTTTATCAAAACTCCCCTTATCCATTCTTTTGACTAACTCCAAAGGATACTTTCTTGCAAAGTTAAGCATAAAGTTTTTATATCTTTCGTATCCAAGAGCTTCCGATATGAACTCCCACAAAGCCTGCTCATCTCCTACCTCCTTTATCCTTTCTTTCTGCCTTTGAGCTTTTCTTAAAAGTCTTATTTGAGCAAAACGCAAAATTTCATGCCTTTTTATGTTTTCGTTTAATTCAGCACAGAAAAATTTTTTATCTTCGTTGAGATTTGATATTCTGTCAAGAGATATAACGACTCCCGGCAATTTAACATCTTCTTCACCAACAACATGAACTCTGACGGACGAAAATTCAGGATTTTGATGATGTTTATGCTCAAACCAATCAGAAGATTTAAGATGGCATTCCACATCTCCCTCTATCTTCACCCCATCAACAAACACAACAGCATTTTTAAAATCAGGACCAATTCTGCTTTTCAATCCAGAAAATGCAATATATATTTCCCTTTCGCCATCATATATTCTCAGTCCGCTGGCACTTTCCCAAAATATTTGAATTTCCTCCTCAGATGAGAAAAATTTCATTCATTAAAAATTAAGTTTTACCAATTTTTTGTTCTTCTTAACAAGAGAAATAAAAATATAAAGATAAAAGATAACAGGAATAAATAAAAAATAAAGATAAAAATTTACATCCTTTCTTTGATTTTTAAATATGATACCAATAAGGGATGAAAATCCTTCTCGGACATTTCCCTTGATAACTTTGATTTTGATCCTATCAAATTCAATTATATGGCTATATGAGTGGTATATCAGCTGGGGCGGAGAATTTTTCTTTGAAAGGTTCATAATGGAATTCGGTCTTGTCCCGAAAAACATTCCAGATAACCCAAAAGCTCTTATAACTCATATGTTCCTGCACGGTAGTTGGTTTCATATAATAAGCAACATGTGGGTTCTCTGGATATTTGGAGATAATGTTGAGTATGTAATGGGTAAGTTAAAGTTTATCTTGTTCTATATTTTGTGCGGATTAGGAGCGGCAGCTTTGCAAGTTATCGTAAGCTTGATATTTGGCGGTGAAGAAACTCCGATGGTTGGAGCAAGCGGAGCTATAAGCGGAGTACTTGCAGCATATATGAAATTTTTTCCCGGAGCAAGAATTGTTTCGCTCGTTCCATTTCTCTTCTATATTTATTTTGCTCGTATCCCAGCATTAATATTTATAGGTTTCTGGTTTCTAAGCCAGATAATAAATGGAGTTTTATTTTTGCCATTCTCTGGACTTGGCGGTGTAGCTTGGTGGGCTCATATAGGTGGATTTATTTTCGGACTCTGGTTAGCCCCCAAATTTGCTGATATAACAAAACTAAAAACAAGAAAAAGAATAATAAGAATAGTTAGAATAAACTGAAAAATAGCTAGAAAAAACTGAGCAATATGAAAAAATGAAAAACAATAAAAAAATGACAAAAAAACAAAAACCAGCTGAAAACAAAAATTCATAAATCAATAAAACTTAAAAAGTCTTTAATATCTGAAATCGTTCCAAATGAGAAAACACGCAAAGAAGGTTCTATTTTCTTTACAAGAGATGACAAAACTTTTCCGGGACCTACTTCACAAAAAGAATAAAAGCCATTTTCCACGAGCTTCTTTACCGCTCCCAAAAAATTTACCTTGTGTACTATTCCGGAAAGCAAGGTTTCTTTTACATTATCTTCTGAATAAAATTCCAAGGTGTGAGCAGAAATGACGGGAAAATTCAATTTTTTTATTTCGATTGAACTCATAATTTTAGATAATTTTTCGCGAGCCGGTTCCATAAGCGGACAATGAAACGGAGCAGAAACTCTCAAGGGAACAAATCTCACTTTCAAAGATTTTAATATCTCGCTGAAAATTTTTATTCCTTCTGATTTACCGGAAACAACAACCTGGTTTTGCGAATTTATATTTGCAATCCACACATCCTTTATCTGGTAGTTTTGTAGTAGATTTTCAACTTGGTCAGTATCTGCCATAACGGCAAGCATAGCGCCCTCCCCTGGCGGAACGGCTTCCTGCATAAATTTTCCTCTCGCTCTCACAAGTTTAACTCCATCTTCAAATGAAATAGCACCAGCAGCACATATTGCTGTGTACTCCCCTAAACTGTGCCCTAACCCAACTACTAAATTATTTATATCAACCCCAATTTTTTTGAGCTCCTCTTTTATGAACTGGAAAAGAGCAAAACTTAAAGTAAAAATTGCAGGTTGAGCATTTTCAGTAAGATTCAATTTTTCCTCAGGTCCTGAAAACATAATTTCAGAAATATTATCTCCTAAAACTTCGTCAGCTCTTTTTATAAAGTAAGATACCAAAGCAGAATCCACACAGTCTTTTCCCATTCCTACAAATTGACTACCCTGTCCCGGAAACAGGAAAACAATTTTTTTAGAGTGGGATATTTCCATGCTTTTTAGGTGGGAGTTTTTCTATTTTGTCTTCCAACGCTTTCAAAGCAGCAGCTATTTTTTTTCTTACATCTTCTGGTCTTATAACATCATCTATGAAACCCAAAGATGCAGCTTTCCAGGGATTTGCAAATTTCATTTTGTATTCTTCTATGAATTTAGCTCGCGCTTCTTCCGGTTTTTTTGCAGATTTGATTTCTTTCCTAAAAATTACGTCAACAGCTCCCTCAGGCCCCATTACAGCAATTTCTGCTTGTGGCAAAGCAAAAACAACATCTGCCAAAAGATGCCTTGAACCCATAACCACATATGCTCCTCCATAAGCTTTCCTCATTATTAAAGTTATTTTTGGAACTGTTGCTTCTGCATACGCATAAAGGAGTTTAGCTCCCCTTCTTATTATTCCGTTATGCTCTTGCGCAATTCCCGGAAGGAATCCAGGAACATCAACAAATGTTATGATAGGAATGTTGAAGCAATCACAAAATCTTACAAACCTTGCAGCTTTTTCAGAGGAGTTTATGTCAAGACATCCCGCAAGATGCGCAGGATTATTCGCAACTATTCCCACAACTTTTCCTCCTATTCTTGCAAAACCAATTACTATATTTTGAGCAAAATCTTTCTGAACTTCAAAGAAAGAATCCCTATCAACAACAACATTTATAACATCCCTTACATCAAAAGCTATATTTGGGTCCTCAGGAATTATAGATTTTAACTCTTCTGTTGACCTATTTTCAGGATCTTCTGATGGCACAAATGGAGGATCTTCAAGGTAGTTTCTTGGCAGATAAGAAAGAAGTTTTCTTATTTTTTCTATACAATCTTCATCATTTGCTGCAATAAAATGAGCAACACCAGATTTTTCCATATGAACTTCTGGACCGCCCAACTCTTCTTTTGTCACCTCCTCAAATGTTGCAGCTTTCACAACATCAGGACCAGTTATGAACATATAACTTGTTTTTTTGACCATAAAAATAAAGTCTGTTACGGCAGGAGAATAAACAGCTCCACCTGCGCAAGGTCCCATAATAGCGGAGATCTGTGGTATAACGCCTGAATACCTTACATTTCTCAAAAATATGTCCCCATATCCTCCCAGCGAAAGTACTCCTTCTTGAATTCTGGCACCACCTGAATCATTTAGTCCTATTATTGGAGACCCCGTTTTTGCAGCCATATCAAAGATCTTGCAAACTTTTTTTGCGAACATCTCCCCGAGCGATCCCCCAAAAACTGTAAAATCTTGCGAGAAAGCAAAAACTAATCTTCCATCTATTTTACCGTAACCAACTATAACTCCATCTCCTAAAACCTTTTTGCTTTCCATACCAAAGTCTGTTATTCTATGTTCAACAAACCTATCTATTTCTTCAAATGTTCCTTCGTCAAATAGAAGGTTTATTCTCTCACGAGCTGTAAGTTTTCCCTCTCTGTGCTGCTTTTCTATTTTGTCTTTTCCACCAGCTTCAAGCAAAAGAGCTTCCTTTTCCAAAAGTATTTCATATTTTGTTTTTTTAGTTTTTTCGTCTTTCATCATACAATTTACCTCCTTTTTTACCAGAATTATGAAGTTTTAGGAATTTACAAAAGTTTTTGTAAATTTTGAAATTTTTAGTTTCAAAGTTTCCAAGGTGACTGCAAAAATAGAAAATAAGAAGTTAAGCCTTACAAAGTTCTACTATGAAAATAATTTTGCTCTTGGGATTAGTTTCTTTGTTTGCAGATATAACATATGAGAGTGCAAGAAGTATATCCGGTCCATTTCTTGCGAGCCTAGGTGCGGGTGCATTTTTGATATCTTTCGTAGGAGGATTAGGAGAATTCATAGGATATGGTCTGCGAATATTTGCAGGATATATATCAGATAAACTCAAAAATTATTGGGGCTTGACAATTTTAGGATATTTTCTTGGTCTTTTCTCCCTGCCCTTACTTGCATTCGCACAAAATTGGCAATTCGCTATCACACTAATTTTAGCAGAAAGATTTGGGAAAGCTATAAGGAGCCCTGCAAGAGATACGATTTTATCTTTGGCGTCAAAAAAGTTGGGATATGGCAAAGGTTTTGCAATTCACGAAGCATTAGATCAAATAGGCTCAGTAGCTGGACCATTTTTTATTTCCTTTATATTGGCAAATTTCGGGTACAAGCCCTCTTTTTTTGTACTCTTTATTCCTGCTATTTTATCTTTTTTACTCCTCATATCAGCTGAAAGAGTTTACAAGAAAATATATAAAGACGAGGATTTGAAAGAAGAAAAAGAATCAAATCACATATCAGAAATTAAGAAAAGTAAAGAGTGGAAGAAAATACCAGTCATTTTATTTTTTATTTTTTCTACCATGACTATTTTTTCTGCTCTCAACTTTCAGCTCATATCTTATCATATGAAAGTAAGCGGAGTCAAAGATCACATCATTCCTCAACTCTTTGCATTAGCTATGATAGTAGATGCAATATCAGCAATACCGATTGGATTGATTTTTGATAAATTGAAAGATAGATGGAAATTATTAGTTCTTTGTGCTATGCCGATATCTGCCACAATTTCAAACATACTTATTTTTTCAAAGAGTTTTTACATAGGTTGTTTAATTTGGGGATTTTATATAGGAATGACAGAAAGCGTAATGAGATCAGCAGTAGCTCAAATAACACCAGAACAAAAAAGAGGAATTATGTTCGGAATTTTCCACACACTGTACGGGATATCTTTTTTAGTTGGAGGTTCAGTTTTTGGTAAAATCTATCCAGATATTGGGAAAATACTGACTTTGGTTTTCGTATCCCAAACGCTATCTTTATTTTTTCTCTTTTTGACTATGCTCTCCCTAAATACTCGTTCGTTTCAGGATTAACCTTTATTTTCTCGCCTTTTTTAACATGTAAAGGGACATAAATTACTACTCCGTTTGACAAAGTTGCAGGTTTCACTCCACCTGCCTCTGTATCTCCTCTAACTCCCGGAGGAGTATCAACAACCTCAATCTCAACAACTTTTGGGAGCCTTATCGCAACCGGCACTTGATTTGCTACGATTATCTGAAATTCTATTCCCTCTATAAACCATGGTGATATATCTTCAACTGCTTCTCTTTTGAACCTATACTCTTCATAAGTTTGAGAGTCAATAAAAACAAATTCATCACCATCAGAATACAAAAATTTAGCATACCTTAAACTTGCATCGGGAGATTTCAGCTCATCAGATGAAACGAATGTTCTTTCTATAACTTTCCCTGTCACAGTTTCTTTGAGTTTTGTTTTAACATGAGGCTGTCTTTGAGCTACTTTCTGCCTTTCTACTTCAATAACTTCATATATTTTACCTTCAAGTTCCACGAACATGCCCGCTTTAAGATCTCCTGCCCTCATACAAAAAATTTTTAATAAAAGTTTTTTTAGAGTATGAAAAGATAGAAAAATAAAATAATCACCCATCAAAAAATCAAAATCTTACTATATGAATTGGGTTATCTGAAACTGATATTTTGAATGTGTAAGGATTAAGATTTACCCAAATTTTCTTTTCAAGCTCAATTTCAAGTAATGGGACTTTTGCAGGTTGAAATACTATCTCAACCTCTTTTCCAAAAGTTTCCTCTCCGTCAACAAATACTTCTGTTATTTCAGATGAGACTTTCAACTCTTTTGTTTTTTTCCATTCGCAAGCACCAGAAAGAGATTCAATGGGCTGCCCCAAAAATGGGAATAAAAAAGTTTCTTTGAGCTGTTTTTGAATTTTTTCAAGTTTTTGTTTTTCTTCTTCTTTCATTCCTAACGGGACACAGTCGTGAAGTTCAAATTTTTTTTCTTGTCTCAAAATAACAAGCTTTAAACTTTTTTTATTTCTTGATGTAGTATCTATTATATTTGTGAGAAAATTAGAAATCCTTCTTGCCTGAGCTTTAATCTCCTCCTCCTTGAATATCGGTATTTTGGGGAATATAAGACCAAAAAATAAGGCTATAATTGCTACAACTACTGAGATCTCAATAAGGGTAAAAGATTTTCTATACTGCTGAAATCGCTTACTCTGCTGAAATATCATCGGCGGTTCCGAGAGTTTTATCTGGTCCTGGGGATTTTAGTGTGAAAGTATTTCCATCTGAAACATAGTAGTAGTCAGAACCCCACGGGTCTTTTGGTATTTGTTTGCCTTTGAGATATCCACCGGAAACCAAAGCTTGTAATCCCTCATCTGTTGTCGGATATCTTCCGTTTTCCATCCTATAAAGTTCAATAGCTTGCTGTATCATTGTAATTTGAGTCTTGGCTGTTCTTTCTCTTGCTCTCTCAAAGTATCTTACAACATTTATTCCAACAAGTCCAGCAAGCAAACCTATTATAAGAACAACAACCATTATTTCTATTAAAGTGAAAGCCTGTTTTTGCTTTTTTCTTTCCCTCTTCACCATAACCATATATATAAAAAATTATTTTTTCATCCACAGAAATGCTAAATTTCAAGCATTATTAATTAACCCAAGTGTATAAATAATGTAGAAATAATCAGGTCATAATCTGCCAACTCAAATATAAATCTAATTGCTCACAGAATTCCTACCTTAAAGGAGCAGAATTTAAAAGAGTTGAATGAGAAATCTCCTAATGAAAAATCTCCTATAAAAGCATATTTATTCACCGCCAAGGTGTTTTTTTAGGAAATTGACCATCATAGCCCATGCATCTTTTGCAGATGGTTCATGATAAACCTCGGGTCTTTTTTCATTTAGAAAAGCGTGATTGACGCCCGGATAGACTTTGAGTTGTACTTCAACTCCGTTTCGCCAAACCTTTTTTGCAAGCTCAATAACATCATCATTGTTTACGAACTCATCTTTTTCTGCAAGAATAAAGAATATGGGTATCTTTATATTTTCCGGTTTTATTGGAGCGAGTTGGGGAAGGCCATAAAATGGGCAAGCCGCATTCAAAATATCAGAGAAAATGGAAGCAAAATACATTGTCAAAGTTCCACCACAACAAAATCCAATTACTCCGACTTTTTTTGGAGAAACTTTATCTAAACTTTTAAGATATTCAACTGCAACTTTGAATGTATTTGATACTTCCTCAAGGCGATTTTGGAACATATCTGTCATAAGCTGACCTGCATCGTTAGGATTATCTACAACTTTACCTTTGTATAAATCTAATGCCAGAACAGAAAAACCTTCTTTTGATAACCTATCTGCAACTCCCTTTATTTGTTCATTCAGCCCCCACCATTCATGTAAAACTATAACTGCTGGCGCTCTCCTGCGAGGAACAGAAAAATATCCCATAATCTCCACTCCATTTTTTTGAAACTTTATATCTTTTCCCATCGTAATTCCACCTCCTTTCGATTTTGAATTTTATTCTAACGAATAAAATTGTTTTTTTGGAATTTGCGAAAATTTTGCCACTATTTACACACTAATGCAAATCTTCCAAGAGCATTTTTATTTTTCATTTTTAAGTGAGCATCAATGGCTCTTTCAAGTGGGAATTCTTCTGAAATAATTGGTCGCACTTTACCCGACTCAATAAGTCGGAAAAGATTTTGAAGCTCATTCAGATTTATTCCTACCGAACCTTTTAATTTAAGTTCTCTCAAAATAACCATTCCCGGATTAAGAGAATATCTATCTACCTTTATATTTCCTATAAGAACGAGCGTTCCGCCCAATTTCAGGCTTCTTATAGCTCCTTCAAGCCCAACAGAACCAGTATTTTCTATCACGACATCAACCCCTTTTCCTCCTGTTCTTTTCATCACTTCATCATTAAATCTCATATCTTCTGATAAAATCACTTCATCCGCTCCGAACTCTTTTAGTTTTTCAACTTTGCTTTTTGATGAAGTTACAGCTAAAACATATGCCCCAGATGATTTTGCTATTTGGATTGCGTGCAAACCAACTCCTCCGCTTGCTCCCGTTATAAGTACAACATCGCCAGGTTTAACTTCCCCCTGATGAACAATTGCTCTATATGCCGTTCCGACCGCACAAAAAATTATAGAAAGTTGAGAATAAGATAAAATTTTAATAAGATTTTCTGGAACCTTCACAAAAGCAGACCAGTGAGCTTTGATATATTCGGAGTATCCACCTGGCATGGTATGAACAAACCTTCCTGCTCTTGTGCAAAGGTTATCTTTTCCAGAAAGACACAACTCACATCTTCCGCAAAACGGTCCGTGCCTTGATATAACAACATCTCCCTCTGAAAAGGGAGGAATATCTGTGTTACCAACTTTTACCTTTTCAATAACGCCACATATTTCATGTCCCGGGACTGTTGGCAGGATCGTATATTTGAAACCTCCTTCTATGTCTATTATATCTCTATAACATACACCACATGATAAAACTTTTACAAGAACTTCTCCCTCCGCAAGTTCTCCTATGTCAAATTCTTTGAATGATATTCCGTCATACCCGAATTTTTCAAGAACCCATGCTTTTGTTTTCATTTCAAAAAGTATAATCCAAATAGAAGGGAATGAGATTTATTCGCTATTTTTTATTTTTCGTTTTTGAACTTCTCCTCCATTCTCCCTCTCCTTATCTATCCCATCTGAATATTTATTATTTGTATGTGATGAGTTAGTGCCATTCTCTTCTTTATTCTCTTCCTGTTTATACTTCTCTTTTTTCAGATGAAGGTAATATTTAATTTTTTCTTCCGAATAGCTTATTCTTGGGTGATAAAATTCAATTAGTGTTTCAATAGTTGCTGATTTTATTTTATTGAGTTGTTCAAGCGTTATTGGAGCGTTGTCAAATTGCCTCATCTCCATCTTCTTTTCGATCACTCTCTCAACAATTTCCGCTATCTTATCAGAAGTTATTTCTTCAAGTGATCGCAAAGCTGCCTCACAAGAATCTGCTATCATTACTATAACAGTTTCAACGCTGCGCGGAGATGGTCCGGGGTATCTTACTTCAAAATTAGGATTCTCTTCCTCCGCAGCTTTGATGAAAAATTCAGGATAAGTTGTTCCATGATGTTCTCTTATAAAGTCTATTATTCTTTCTGGAATATTGTATGACCTTGCAAGTTTCACGCCATCTTCAACATGCTTTATAATAACCTTTGAGCTCAAAGGAGGATTTATTTTGAGGTGTTTTTCTAACCCTTTCAGATTTTCTATAAAGTATGCAGGTCTTATTATTTTTCCCACATCATGATAAAGAGCTGCACATCTTACAAGTTCTGCATTCACGCCTAACTTTTCCGCAACAGAAGAAGCAATATCAGCAACAAATAGTGAATGATGAAATGTTCCAGGTGCTCTCTTCCTCAGCTGAACTAAAAGCGGATTTTCAAAGTCTTGCAGATCAAAAAGATAAAATGGTGTAAGGATTCTGAAAGTTCTTTCTATAAAATATATCAAACCAACTGATATAAAGGGAGAAAATAAAGAAGAAAACAAAAAAAGGAAAGATTTAGAAAATCCATTTTCCAATATGAATATCAGAAAAGTTCCGCACAATCCGTAAAATACTCCAACTTTAAAAAGAGAAATTCTTCTTCTTGCCTTTTTGAGGGAAATTAATACGACAAAAGAGCAGATAAACCAAATAAAAGAAAGTGAAAAGTCTTTATGTATAAAATAAGAGACAAGTGAAACAAAAGATGATGTATAAATTGTTTTCTTCTCACCAATAATGTAGAGCAGAACAGAAGGTAGAACGAAAAATGGTATGGCAAAAAGGAGAGAGTTTTGAGGGAAAAACTCAAAATCAATTCTGCTCTGAATTTTTGAGAAAAAATATACTACAAGCGAAAAAATCAAAAAAGTTAATAAGAAAACTATTTTCTCATTATCTTGAAATTCTCTTAAAATGAAAAAAGATGAGAGAAAAGAAATAAGAAACGCAAGCTTTATGTTCCTTATATTTCCATCAATATCAAAACTAAAAATAGAAAATATCGCAGATGACAATAAAATCAGGATAATATAAAAGTACCTCTGTAAAAATGATTTTATCATAAAATTTGAAAAATATATTTTAAAACATGAAGAAAAAAGAAAAGAAAAATAAAAAAAAGATAAGGGAAAAATAAAAAGATAAAGGAAAAATAGGAAAATACCCCAACAGAAAAATTGCTAAGATTTCCGTATCGTTTTGAAATATCTATATCGTTATTATTCTAAACTTATTTTTTAAAGGGAGGTTGGCAGAATATGTTAGAGATATTTGTAGCAACGCAAAATATTGGTAAGCAAAAAGAAATAAGAGAAATATTGAAAATAATATCAAAAGATATAAAGAGAGAAATAATACCTATTTTTCCATCTGAAAAGGAAAAAGTCCCAGAGGAAGGAAAAACTTATTTTGAGAACGCATACTCAAAAGCTATATGGTGGATTGAAAATAAAAAAGTAAATATTCCTGTCCTTTCAGAAGATTCAGGTCTTGAAATTTTTGCTCTCGGAAAATATCCCGGTGTAGCATCTTCTATTGTACCGCACAGAGATTCAACAGATAAAGATAGGTGTCTTTTCATTTTACAGAAAATGAAAGGAATATCTAAAAGGGACGCAAGATATGTATCCTGGGTTGTCTTAGTTTTACCCCAAGAAAAATACTGGATAGCAGATTACGGTGAAACTTATGGAATAATAATAGATGAGTTAAGGGGTGAGAATGGATTTGGTTATGATCCAATCTTTTTTTCAAATGACCTCCAAAAAACTTTCGGAGAAGCAAAACCGGAAGAAAAGAACCTTGTATCACACAGAATGAGAGCTATTTCAAAACTTAAAAAAGTTTTTGAAAAGCTCTGATAAAGAGAATAGAAAAGCTTTAATCAAAAACAGGAAATGAAAAATTAAGGGATGAAAAAAATAAGGACATTCATAGGAATAAAAATTCCAGATAAAATATCTTCAGAAATATTCAATTTCAGTTCAAAAAAGTTCAAAAGTATAGGAGGGAAGGTAAAACTTGTAGAGAAAGAAAACATACACATAACTTTGCTATTTTTGGGAGAGGTAGAAAATGACAAAATAAATCAGATAATAGACGAGCTAAAAAAAATAAAATATGAAAGTTTCATAGTTTCTGTAAGAGGTGTAGGGGCTTTTCCATCGCCTGAATTTCCAAAAGTCGTATGGATAGGAGCAGAAAGCGATAAAATAATCAAACTTCACGAAGAAATAAAAAATCGCCTCAAAGAATTTGTGGAAAAAGATGAATCAAAACCATTCACATCTCACATAACAATAGCGAGAATAAAATCGGAAAATATTTCAAATGAGGTGAGAAAAATTTTGAGTGAAAATAAAGATATAGAATTTGGGAAATTCCAAGTAAATGAATTTTCTTTGTTTGAAAGCAAACTCACCCCTCAAGGTCCGATATACAGAATAATAGAATCCTTTAAGTTAGACTAAACAAGTTAGATTTAGTTAGTTAGATAATTTTATATTAGAGTTAAAGTAAGTTTTCTGGTTCTGTATATATAGCAGTAATTATTGGAGTATCGCGGAGTGTAAATTTCCTTGCAAGTGTTCCCCTCAACTCCATAACAAGGTCCTGAAAGACTTTGAGATCGTCTGTCTCGTACGCAACTATAAATTCTTGGTCATCTATTCCAAAAGAATAAGCAAGAAGCTGTTTTACCTCCTTGTATTTATTCCCTACCCTTATGTGTTCCATCATCATCTCTTTTCTTTTTTCAAACTCTGTAAGATACCATTCCGAGGTTTTGACGAAAGGATAAACTACAAGATACTTTTTTCTCTTTGTATTGCCTATAATGGCATAATCTTCAACTGGTATTCTTGAACTATATTGAGATTTTCTTATTATCCCAGAAAAAATATTTGAAATTGAACTTCTAATTCCCAATGATGTTCTCATAATAGCTGAGACTCTTTTTGCAAGCTTGTCAAATTCTCTGTGCATGTGGAAAATAAGAATATTACAATCTTTCCTTATACCATCAGTTGAGTATGTAGTCGTAAAGAATTCTTCTGATATAAGCGAAGATATAAACTCTTTTTTTTCATCTTCGGTATATTTTCGTGGAGTTTGAATACATATAAACTGGACAAACATTCCGTCAATTTCTTCTTGTGATTTGAACATATCAAGGAAAAAAATAAGAATTTTCAAAAGCAAATAAAGATTTTCAGAAATAACACAAATTAAGGTATCCTCAATAATTCAAGATAAGTTCAAGAAATCATAGTGTTTGTTGTTGCAAACGCTTGAGCTCTTGCTCCCTGTCTCTGGTTCGTTTTACCCCTTCCTTACACCATTTATCATCAAATTCTTTTACGCAGCTTTCATAAGATTGCAGAGCAGAACTTGTATCATCTTTTACTTCATAATAAACCCCAAGATTATACAAAGCTGCAAGTCGGTCTTCACGAGAGTATTTTTCTGGGTTATCTAAAACCTTCTTCCATATTTGGGCTGCTGATTCTAAATTTCCTTTCTCTGCAAGCTTTACAGCTTCTTTCAATTCCTTTGAATCCCCCTTACGCAATTTTCTTTTTACAGTTTCATAGTATGGTAATATTTCGCGCATAACATTTTGTACAAGACTAACAATCATTTTCTCTCCAACTTTTGTCCAGTTTTCAAATTTCTTTGCGGCATCCATAGGAGAAGAACCTCTCTGAATTTCTACTTCCTTTTTTCTATGAGAGCTTGATCCTATAACTACACCATCATCTTGTCTTACCAGATTATAAATCAATTCCATCTCATATGATCGCACCACCTCGTAATAAACCTCTTTCCTAACAGTATTTCCTTCCCTTATCTCCTCCTCCTTTCTTTCGCTCCGATCCTGAACATAAAAGCTACCTGAAAAATCTATTCTGTATTTTGCTCCCTGAAACTTATATGAGCCGAATTTATTGTTAGCAATTTCACTTTGCATAGTTGCTTCAAGTTTTCTGCGTAGATCTTCTGATCCGAAATATGCCTGAACCATTTCCGCAGTCATTCCCACGATCTCTCCTAAAATACCGCCTCCTTCTGGTTTAACAAGATCAAGCTTGGGTGATATTTTTACCTGTCCTAAAACAAAACTCGGATCCTTTCCTATATCAAATTTAGCTGGTTTGAGTTGTTGAAACTTTATAGACGGCGCACAAGAGACAAAAACAAAACTACCTAAAAACAGTGAAAAAAACAATCCAGCGGGAAAAAACCAGAACGCAAAAAAATTCTTAATACCAATGTTCAAGTTTTTTTGATTTTCCATCTACCTATACCTCCTCTCTGAATGCATCGTAGTACGCTATAATTTAAAATATATGCATAACTTTAATAAAACTCAACTTCTTTTCACCTGATAATCATTATGCATCAAATTTTTCAAGATTATGCACCAAATTTTTCAAGCCGTCCTGCGTGAGCCAAAAGCAAAGGCATAATATGAACAGCATATATCAAGCCTAAACTACCATATCTACAATCTCTTTCTGTAAATCGTCCTGAACCATCTTTGAAAGCTCTTTTTGACCATATCATGATTGGAACTGGATGAAAAGAATGTCCAGCCAGAGCGGAAGGAGAAGAATGGTCTCCTGTTATAGCCAAAACTTCCGGGTTCAAAGATAATATTTCAGGTATTATTGAATCAAACTCCTCTATTGCTTTAACCTTTCCCTCAAAATCACCATCCTCACCCCGTGAATCTGTCTTTTTAAAATGGAAATAAAAGAAGTCATATTTTTCAAAGTTATTTTTCAGAGCTTTTATTTGGGAATCAATATTTTCCCCATCAAGCTCAGCAACATCCATACCTAAAATTTTTGCTATTCCTCTATACATAGGATAAGTAGCTATCGCAAGAGCTTTGAGCTTCCATCTTTTTTCAAAACTTTCTATATCTGGTGACTTTGAAAAGCCACGAAGCAAAATACACTGAGCATACTCGTTGTTCTTTAAAACCTCAAAAATTTTAAAAGTTAGTTTTTCAACAATATCGGCTGTTCTTCTTTTTTCATAAGTGTCTTCTCCCAAAATTTGAGGACGCCTTATATACTCACCTTCTTTTTGAGGATCTGTATCTCCAATTTCATCAGAGAGACCTTTTCCCTTCAAAGATATACAGACTCTATGCTCTTTTACAGGATAAAACTTAACTTCAACATCTTCTATCATCTTTATTTTTTCTGAAAGTATTGAGCATAAATTTTTGTTTATCTCTGTTGAAATCCTCCCTGCTCTTCTATCTAAAACTTTTATTTTTCCATCATCTTCTGAACACTTTGCAAAATTACCCCTTGCAACAATCTCGTCAGTGGATGGAGTAATACCTATTCCAAGAGCTTCCATAATACCTCTTTTTATTATGTTTTTTACGGGATCATAACCAAATAATGCAAGGTGTGATGGTCCTGAGCCAGGAGTTACTCCGAACTCAACTGGGATGTGCAATCCCTTTGCTGACTCTTTTGCGAGTCTATCAAGGTTTGGAGTTTTTGCAGCTTCCAGTTCAGTTTTTCCTCCATAATATGGGATTCCTCCGAGACCATCAAGAACAACGAAGATTATCTTTCCTCCATCAGCTTTTATAATATCACCAAATGTTTTTGGAAAATCGTATAGCATAAAGGAAATTTTATTCAAGAAAAAAATAAATTACCGAAAGAAAAGAAAAAATTATGGAACATAAAACTTTTAACAGCAGACTATTAAATTTTTCAATTTATGCTCATACTTTTGACGAACGACGATGGAATAGATTCTCCCGGGCTTTTAGCTATAAAAAAAGAGTTAGAGAAGTTAGGAGAAGTTTGGGCATTTGCTACATGGGAAGATAAATCTGGCTCGGGTCATTCTATAACTATAACACAGGCAATAAGAGTTGCAAAAGTTGGAGACAGAACTTTCAAGGTAGATGGGACACCTGCTGACTGCGTCAACATAGCCGTAAACGGTATCCTTGAAGATATTCCAGATGTTGTTGTTTCAGGAATAAATCTTGGAGAAAATGTAGGAGATTATATACTGTATTCTGGAACATTCGGCGGAGCGATGGAAGGAGCTTTGCTTGGAATAACCTCTTTTGCGGTTTCTGCAAGGGCAAAAGAAGGAAGGACAGGAGATTTAGAAGTTATAGCAAAGATGACACGCAAAATGATAGAATTTTTTCTTGAAAATCCACCTCCAAAGAGAGTTGTTATAAACATAAATTTCCCTTTTTTCAGACACCCAAAAGAGATAAAAGGAATAAAATTTGGCAAGTTATCACGGGCAGCTTACGGGGAGCGAGCAATACATTTTCGGGACCCACGTGGGATGGATTTTTGGTTTTTGAGCTCAAAAGAACTCAAAGTAGATTCTGATGGAGTTGAAAATTTGAAGGAACTTGATTATTTCATTTTGGAAGATGGGTTTATATGTATAACTCCTGTTAAAATAGAGCTTCCTATTTTAAATATTTTTGATGAAAAAGAGCTTTCTACGCTTTCAAGTTTAGTTATGAAAGAAGCATCTCTGTTGGAGGTGAACCGGGAGGAACCATAGGATAAACATCTTCTTCTGGATCAACTTTCACATCTATTATTACCGGGATATCCTCTGGTTCTTCAAATATAGCTTTTTTTAGCTTTTCTTTGAGCTCAGATGGATGCTCTATTTTGTAGCCTATTGCTCCAAAAGCTTCTGCGAGTTTTTTGTAGTCTGGTTGAACTCGAAACCGGGATGCCGCATATCTTCCTCCATAAAACTTTCTCTGCCACTGTGCGACCATCCCGTGTCCTCCATTATTGAAAATTATTACTCTAACTCCCACTTTCTCTTCCACTGCTGTGGCAAGTTCTTGCATATTCATCTGGAAACTTCCGTCTCCTGCGAAACATATAACAAGTTTTGAAGGTTTTGCAATTTTTGCTCCTATTGCTGCGGGGAATCCAAAACCCATAGTACCAAGTCCACCTGATGTTATCCATGTTCTTGGTTCTCTTATTTTGTAGTACTGAGCTGCCCACATCTGGTGCTGCCCAACATCTGTTGTTATTATCACACTTTCATTTTTTGTGAGCTCATAAGTTGTTTCTATTAGTTCCTGGGGCTTTATTATGTTTTGAGATTTCTGGTATGTGAGAGGAAATTTTTTCTGCCACTCTCTTATTTTCATCCACCAAGGCTCAATCCTTTCTCTGAATTTTTTTATCTCAGATTTTGGAACTTCACTTTTTATTATTTGAATCATTTTTTTAAGTACATTTTTTGCATCTCCAACAATTGGTATGTCTATATCTATGTTCTTTGATATTGAGGCTGGATCTATATCTATATGTATTATTTTTGCGAGCGGGGCAAAATATTCTACATTTCCTGTAACTCTGTCATCAAATCTTGCACCTACTGCGAGAATCAAGTCTGAGTTGTTTATTGCCATGTTAGCTGTGTAAGTTCCGTGCATTCCAAGCATGCCTAAAAATTCCGGTCTTGTTCCATCAAATCCACCAAGTCCCATAAGAGTTAAAGTTACTGGAATTCCAAGAATATCTACGAGCTCTTCAAGTTCTTCATGAGCTCCCGATGCTATTATTCCGCCCCCTCCATATATTATCGGTTTTTCGGATTTGAGCAAAGTCTCTACTGCAATTCTTATTTGCTTTTCATTTCCTTCGTACTTGAATTTTTCTGGTATATTGATTTTCTCTGGGAAAATAAATTCTGTTTCAGCAGTTATAACATCTTTTGGCAGATCTACTACAACTGGACCTGGTCTTCCCATCTGACATATCTGATACGCTTTTATAAGTTCGTGTGAGAGCATTTCTGTTTTGGTTACTACTACATTGTATTTTGTTATTGGACGCGTTATGCCAACAGAATCTGTTTCCTGGAAAGCGTCATTCCCCATAAAGTAGGTTGGAACTTGTCCGGTCATTACAAATAAAGGAACAGAATCCATATAAGCGTCTGCAATCCCGGTTACTGTATTAGTAGCTCCGGGACCTGATGTTACCAGAACTACCCCTGGTTTACCTGATGCTTTTGCGTATCCTTCCGCCATATGAGTTGCACCTTGCTCATGCCTTACAAGAATATGCCTTATTTTTCCGTCTTTGATAAGTTCGTCATAAAGCAAAAGGACAACCCCTCCTGGCAGACCGAATATAGTGTCTATTCCAAGTCTTTTGAGAGTTTCAACTATTATTTTAGCTCCCGTCATTCTTTGAGCTTCTATTTTAATTTTTCTGGCTCCTGCCATATCACTTTAATTTACTCATTTTTCTGTCCTGTATGAAATTCTTAGCAATTTATCTCCTATTTTACCAATTTATCCTCTATTTTCCTACTTCCGTATCATTTCCGAGACATCTGAAATTTTAAAATCTAATGATTTGCCATTTGAGTTATCTGATTTGAATTATCTGAATTAGTCCGAACTTTCTAATTCCTTATTTTCCTTTCTTTTCTCTTTTTCTGTTTTTTGCTAACTCTTCTTTTATTGTTTTGAACATAAGTTTTTCTTCTGGATACAAACCTAGCCATATCTGAAAGCTCTTTGCTCCTTGTAATACAAGCATCCATTTTCCATCTTCCGTATCGTATCCCATTTTTGAGGCTATTTTAATAAAAGGAGTTTGAATATAGACTGTGTCATAAAATAGCTTTTTTGTTTTTTCTTTATTAGGTTTTGGAGTATATCCTATAACCTCAAATAAGTTTTCTCCTTTCCATCCAAGACTTGTTGCATTTACTATTATGTCAAATTCATCAAAATTTATTTTCCCGAATTCTTCTACTGCTATGTTTGATTTTGGAAAGATGCTCTGAATATCGCTTTTTATTTTTTCTGCTTTTTCTTTTGTTCTGTTGAATATTGTGATTTTACCTGCGTTGTTTTTTGCGCAAACAAAACAGATTGTTCGTGCTGTTCCACCTCCGCCCAATATCGCGACAGAGCTTGAACTTAAATTGTATCCTTTTTTCTCTATTGATTTTTCAAATCCAAAAGCATCTGTGTTGAAACCTTTTATTTTTCCGTCCTCAAAGAGTATTGTATTTACTGAACCTATTGCTCTTGCTTGATCATCTAACCAATCACAAATTTTCGCTGCGTCTTCTTTGAATGGTAAAGTTATATTTACTCCTCTGAATTTTAGAGCTTTCAGTCCTCTTATAGCATCCGGAAAATTTCCCTTTTCAACTTCAAATGGTAAATACACCCCATCTATTTTGTATTTTTTCAAAAGTTTGTTATGCATAGCAGGGGAAAGAGAGTGACTCACAGGATTTCCCACTATTCCAAGATAGATTTTCTGATTTGTTTTTTTTCTAATATCTACCATACGATAACTTTTGCATCTTCTTTCATTATTTCTTCCGCAAGCTTATCTAAATCACATCCTAATATTTCAATTTTTTCTTTCTCTTCATTTTCACATTCATTTAAAATCTTTTCAAGTTTCTCTTTTGATTTTTTGAATTCAGCTTCATTTATGAAAGCTATTTTATGTTCGCAATTTTTAGTTTTCTTTATAAATTTATCTAAAACGGCTATTTTTCTCTCCTCTCTTACTATATGTATGAAAGTCATGAGAGATAATGTTTATTGGAATAATAACATTTGTTTTGATATTTATTTTTGCAATTTTTGATTAATTTTTTATGTGAAGTGCTAGTGATTGGGTTTAATAATTAAGTTGATTGCGATAAGTTTCTTGCGAATAGAGTGGAAGATAATCAAATAACGCATGGCTTGGGGTAAAATAATTATCGGAGATAGCAGAAAAATGATGGAGCTAATGGATAATGAAGTAGATTTAATAATAACTTCACCTCCATACTGGCATATAAAAGATTATGGAGTCTCAGGACAAATTGGATATGGTCAAACGCTTCACCAGTATTTGTTTATATAGAGTTTGGAGTGAATGTTTTAGAGTTTTAAAACCGGGAAGGAGATTATGCATAAATATAGGCGATCAATTTGCAAGAGCTGTTTTGTATGGTAAGTATAAAGTTATACCCTTGCATGCAGAAATTATATGTCAGTGTGAGAAAATCGGATTTGATTACATGGGAGCTATTATTTGGCACAAAAAAACTACTATGAACACAACAGGAGGAGCAGTTGTAATGGGGTCTTATCCGTATCCACCAAATGGGATGATTGAAATAGGCTATGAGTTTATTTTGATCTTCAAAAAACCGGGAAGATCGGAAAATGTTTCAAAAGAAATAAGGGAAAAGTCAAAACTTACAAAAGAGGAGTGGAAGGAATATTTTTCTGGACATTGGAAGTTTGGCGGAGAAAAACAGATAGAACACGAGGCTATGTTCCCAGAGGAATTACCCAAAAGGTTAATAAAGATGTATTCTTTTGAGGGTGATACTGTTCTTGACCCATTTGTAGGTAGTGGTACAACTTTGAAGGTTGCACTTGAACTACGAAGAAATGCAATCGGATATGAGATAAATGAAAAATTTCTTGAAGTTATAAAAAGGAAACTCGGTATAAATCAAGCTTTGCTATTCCATAATGTGGAAATATCAAAAAGAACGAAAGAAATTGATTTAGATAATGTAGATTATGAACCGTCTATACCTGATATGAAACCAAAATTGGACCCAAAAAAAGTAGATTTTAAAAAAGGGGTTCTATATAAAGTTGTTGATATTGTAGATGAGAATACATTAAAGCTTGATACAGGTCTTTTCGTGAAGCTTTTGGGAATTGATATTATTGATAAGGAGAGAGCCATCAATTATTTCAGAGAATATCTTTTGAAAAAAGAGATTATGCTAAAAATGGAAAGCAATTCAGTTTTAGATGAGAATACAATTCAGGCTTATGTTTATTTAAAGAACAGAATTTTTGTTAATGCATATCTTATAAAATCAGGAATAGCGAGAGCAGATAGAACAAAAGAGTATAGATTAAAAAGAAGGTTTATCCAATTAGAAGAGGAGTATAAAAATGGCAAAGGAATGGATACTCAATATAGCAACAAATAAGTGGGGACTAGATAAAAAAGAGAGCGTAGGTCCAGTTTCAGAATGGATAAGAGAATGTGCTCCAAAAACTCTTGAAGAGTGGAGAGAATTTTATTTGAAGAAGTTGGAGGAATTTCTTTTCAGGAAAGGAATTAACATTAGTCCATCAGAATACCTTGAAGACCTTGGGAGGAAACTTTATACCAAAATTACTGAAGTTATAAGAGCAGAAATAGATGAAGTATCAGAAGAAGATTGCATAAACTACATATACAATCTCGTGATAAATAGAACATTTGAAGGGTATCAGACGGAGGTGGAAACAATTTATAAACTTTTGCAGAGAGAGTTAGGTGTAGAAATAAAGCCAGCACCAGATGAATGGGATAGACTTTACAATATAGATTTTTACATAGAAGTAAAAGGAAAATACATAGGTTTGCAAATAAAACCGATTACATATAACCAAACACCTGAGATACATAAGTGGAAAGAGTGGTTAAGTCGTACTGACAAAAATTTTGAAGAAAAATTTGGAAGAAAAGTATTTATCATTTTCTCAATCAAAAAAGGAGATAAAAAAGATATACACAATAGAGAGATAATTGAAGATATAAGAAGAGAAATTTTGAGATTAAACCAAGATTGAAAAACACTTAACAATCTTTTTTATCTTTCACATTTCTGACTCCAAAATAAGCATATTGTCTTGGTGAATTACCTCATCTTCTTTTTTAGAACCTAAAATTTTTGCGATTTCACTTGTTTTTTTACCTTTTATAAGGTTTATTTCTGCTGATGAGTAATTTGTTATACCTCGTGCGATAACTTTTCCATCAACAACTATTTCCACCATATCTCCTCTTGAAAATTCACCAGATACAGATTTTATTCCAGATGGAAGCAAGCTTTTTCCTTTTTTTATAGCTTCGTAGGCGCCACGGTCTATTTGAATCTGCCCCTTCCCTTTCATTATGTTGGCTATCCAGATTTTTCTTTTTTCTCCTTTCTTTTTGGGTAGAATTTTGGTTCCAGGATTTTTACCTTCAATCGCAAGTTTTATTGTTTCGGGATTTTTACCATCTAATATAAATGAAGTTATTCCGAATTCTGATGCGAGTTTTACAGCCGAAAGCTTTGAACTTATACCTCCTGCAAAAACTTTCTTTCCGGTATCAAACACCTCTATCTTTTCCCATATATTCTCTTCAAAATTTATTTCTTCTATGATATTTCCTTTTCTATCTATTATTCCCTTTATGTCTGACGCTATTATTAGTTTCTGTGCCTCAATAAGTGCCGCAAGATATACAGATAAAAAATCATTATCGCCTAATCTTATTTCCTCTGTTGCAACTGTATCATTTTCGTTAGCTATGGGTATTACACCTATTTTTAGTAACTCTTCTACTGTGTTTTTTATGTTCTGGCTTCTTGATTTTGATGAGAAATCCTCATGTGTAAGAAGTATCTGGGCTGTTTTGATATTGAAATTTGAGAAAGCCTCCGACCACATACTCATAAGCTTTGGTTGTCCTACTGCACACAAAGCTTGTTTTTCTTTCATCAGTTTAGGTATGTTCCTCTTCCCTAACTCAAATATCCCAAAAAGCATAGCACCAGATGAAACAATAACAACATCAAGTTTGATTTTCAATTCACTCTCACTTGTGACCTTCACCTCGTAAATTGATTTTGCTATCTTGTAAAATATCTCATTATCAGGTTCTAGCTCATTTGCAAGAACAGAGGAACCTATCTTTATCACTACCTTCTCCCTTCTCATTTTGAATGATTTTAATTTGATTTGTGAAAAATTTTTTGTTTTAAAAATTTTCATTAAAATCTGATTTATGGCGGCAAAGAAAAAAGAACTCAAAATAGAGGAAGGAGAACCAGAGCCACTGAAGGTCACTCTTAAAGCTCTCGCTGAGGAAAGAGGAATAAGCATGAGTACGCTGATTCAGACTATGAAAGATATTCTATCTCAGACCGCAAAGGAAATTCTCGGTGATGCCGAATATATCGTTGAGTTTGACGAGGAGAAATCTGAGTTCAGAATTTATAGGAAAAAAACCGTTGTTGAGAAAGTAAATAACCCTCTCACCGAAATATCACTTGAGGAAGCAAGAAAGATTGATCCAACTGCAGAAGTTGGAGATGAAGCTTATGAAGTAATTGATACAAAATCTATGGGTAGAAGAGGGACGCAAGTGGCGCGGAATTTACTTATGGCAAGGTTATCAGGAGCAGTTGAAGAGTCAATATATCAGGAGTTCTCAAAGAAAAAAGGTCAGCTTGTAGCTGGCATTGTAAAAAAAATAGAGTTTGAAAGAATACGGAAAGAAAAAATTATTTATGTTGACCTGGGTAAAAATGTTCTCGGAATACTTCCTCAGAGCGAATTAGCTCCCCAAGATTCTAAACTGCGTGAAGGAGATACTGTAAGAGCAGTTATAAAAGATGTGAGGATAAAGCACGAAGGCATGTTTACGAGAACTGAAGTTATTCTTTCAAGAATAGATAAAAAGTTCGTCGAGGAGATAGTCAAAAAGAATGTCAGTGAAGTGGAGCAAGGCATAATAAAAATAAGAAATATTGCAAGGAAACCCGGTTTTAGAGTTAAAATCCTTGTAGAATCTGTGGATAGCAATATAGACCCTGTTGGGGCATGTGTTGGTGTAAGAGGAATAAGAATAAAGAGTATGGTTCAAGAGCTCGGGGGGGAGAGAATAGATATAATACCATATAGTGAAAATATTCAACAGCTTATAACTAATGCTCTTGGTATAAGAAAGGTTTCCGCTATCATGGTCAGAAAAACTGAGGGAGAGCAGAAAGAAGCAATCGTTGTTGTTCCAGACGATGAGTTGTCTATCGCCATAGGTAGAGGTGGATTAAATGTCAAACTTGCATCAGAACTTTTGGGAATAAAGATAAATGTCAGAAGTGAATCCGAAAGAGAAAAGCTCAGAGAGATGCTACCTGATTTTTTCAAGAGCCTCGGTATAGGGGAAAAACAGATGCAGATCATATGGGAATCTGGTTTCAGAACCATAGAAGATATAGCTCTTGCTCCTTTTGAGAAAATAAAAGAAATCCCAGGACTTTCCGAAGCCGAAGCAAAGAGAATATTTCAGGAAGCAAGAAGAATTTTCTTTGAAAAGCTGAAAGAAGAGGAGAAAATAAAGGGAGTTGAGAAGGCAAAAATTGAGGAAGTCAAAGGTGAGGGTGCCGAGGGCGGGACTTGAACCCGCACGGGGGAAAACCCCATCGGATCCTAAGTCCGACGCGTCTACCTAATTCCGCCACCTCGGCTCAAAGCTAAAATTTTAATTCGTCAGTAAACAAAAGCAATAAATCCAACTTTCTTTAAACGCAACTTTTTTTCTTTTGCTTTTTGTTTTATTTTTTTAATTTTATGCTAAATTTCTAACGATAATTTAAGGTTTATGCCTTATATTTCAAGGCTATTCGTTAAAACCGCTTTTATTTTTTTATGTTTGGGTGTTTTGCTTTCTTGTGCTTCTTTTTTTCTTCCGAATTTTTTCCCTGTATCAATTCATGCAATAACGCTAGGATGGATAACTAATTTGATTTTTGGAGTTGCGTTTTGGATGTTCCCCAGAGGTAAAATCAAAATACAAGAAAAAGACAAAATTACTTTCCTCTCGTTTATCCTGCTAAATTCGGGACTTTTATTGAGGTTTATTTCAGAGCCTTTTCTTTATTTTCAGGTTTTGAAGTATATTTTTGTGCTTTCTTCGTTTTTACAGTTTCTGGGCTGCTTATTTTTTGTCTTGCATATATTGCGTAGAATAAACTAAAATTATGCCGACTTTATCAAAGATTTTTGTTGGAACTTCTTGTTTTTATCTTTTAGCCGGAGCTTTTTTGGGAGTTCTCATATCTTTATCAAAAGTGTTCCCTCAATTCAGATTCCTTTTTCTGATCCCAGTCCATCTTGATTTTATGATTTTTGGATGGTTCTTTAACTTTATAGCAGGAGTTTCTTGGTGGATATTACCTCGGCTAAAAGAGGGAACTTTTAGGGGGAACCCAATTTTTCCTGCTATAACTTTTATTCTGGTAAATCTTGGACTTATGATTTCTCTTTTCTCTGCTTTTTTTAGATCTGCTTTCCTAAAAAGTTTTTCTCCTCATTCTTTAAGGTTTTTTTCTTATTTGCTTTTTTCTTCTGGTATTTTCATTTTCGTTTTTCAGATTTTCAGAAGAATAAAGCCTCCACCTATCATCACAAATACGAAAGATTAAATATTTGATAGTTCATAATATAAAATAAAGACAACTTTGCTAATTTTTAAAATTTTTAGCACTAAACTACATCAAAACACATAGAAAACTCTTAAAGTTGAGAAAAATGAATTTAATTCCTTTATATCAAACTCTATGTTTCCCAGATCTGTGTTTTTGAAAGCATGATGCATATAGGAGAAAGAAAGTCCAAAAAATAATGGCTCTTTTCCTAAAATAAACGAGAGATTTGGTTGAACACCAAATAAACCTAAATCTTTTTCAAAACTTCCTCCTTCAAGCTTTATAAAACTTGCAGGAAAAGCAGGAGCTAATCTTAAAGCTAAAGATTTAAAAGCTTTCCAATTTACCCCAAGAACTGGGGCAGAAAAAATTTGTAAAACATCTATATTCCCAGGATAAGATACAAATCCTCCCTCAACTCCCAAAAAAGGTGAGATTTTTCCAGTTGGAAACATCAAAAGGAAAGAATACACATTTTTGAAAGAAATTCTTTTAAACTTTGTATTAATACCCCCACCTATTCCGCCGCTTATTTCCAATTCAACTTTCCTTGGCGGGATCTCTTTATGAATATATGGGAACTCAGATGGTTCAATTTTCTGACCAGTTATATCTTGTACTCCAACTTTTATTCTTATTTCTCTTCCAGCTTTACTTCTGACAATTTCCTTCTCTTGTTCATCAGGAGTAAATATTATTAACCTATAAGGAATTCTTTCAACATTTATCTCAATATTTTTCCGTTGAACTTCAACTATGTATCTGCCGAACTGAGGAATAAATACTATTGATGTTTTTCCCAACTTTTCAACAGTATAATTTTGTGATCCGGAAACTTTTTTGAAGGAAATATCTTTCATCAATGTTTCGTCACTTCCGAAAATCAAAAGTTTATTTCCCAATTTCTCTGTAATTATCAAAGGTCTTTGCAAGTAATCCTTCTTTATATTTACTTTTCTGACTTCTTCATTTATCTTCCCTTCTTTTCCCTGATACACTATCTTTATTTCCTTATCATCAAGGAAAATGGGAACATTAACATTAAACCTCCCCCTATTATCGGACACAAATGAAGTTTCTCTCTTCCCCACTATTATTTTACCTTGAGAATTTGGAACTTCTGAAACACCTGATATTACCATGTATTCAGGTATAGGGATTTTCCCTATGTAAAAAAATTTGTATTGTGTATTTGGAGAGGAATTTGAGACTGCTGAGAAAAAAATTGAATCCTCATAAGCACCTTCCTGAAATTTTGTGTATAAAATTTCAACAGAAATTTTTTCTTTTTCTTTTATTATATTCACTTTACTAAAAGGGAACCCTGATGCAGTTGCTGAAAAACCAAAAAAATTTCCAGGAGGTAAAACGAAATTTACGCTAATTTGAGTTGAAGATACAGGAAAAATTTCTGGGGGATTTTCTAATTGAACAAAACATGTTTTGTTCAAAGTAACCTCTTTTATCTTTCCATCTTTGAACTCTACTGAGAATTTATCTTCACCATTAAAAACTAATTTCCATACAGCTTCCTTTTCCTTTGAAGCTTGAATTCCACGAATTTCCTTGACAACATCATCTATTGCACCATCTGAGTTCAGAGAAATCAAGTAGAACTCCTCACGAACTCCACATATGAACCTTTCCTCAGATAAGATAAAAGAAAATGAAATAATAATATGCGGTGGTAAGAAATTGAATAACAATAATCCTAAAAAGGGCATACCTTCTTACCTCCTTTCTTTTATTCTAATTTTTCTCTCGTTTTTCAAATTAACTAATTTTAATAAACTCCTTCTTTTTGCGAAGAAATAAATTACTACCATAATTAAGACAAAATCAAAAGCTCTTATACCAAAAGAAAGGCAAGAATATGGTTGAGAAAACTCATTAGTGTCGCTAAGATCGGAAAGCTTATTATTGTTATCTTTGTAGATGAATTTAAGACGGGGAGCAGGTGAAGAATAACTAAAGGTAACTTTTCTCGCAAAAGCTTCATTTGTGTCAAAAGTTCCATTTCCATCCACCTGACCGTAAGAGTTCCACCCCCAGCACCACAAAGTACCATCAATTTTTATTGCACATGTGTGGTAGTAACCAGCAGAAACGGTAATAGCATCTTGCATAACCTCGTTAGGAGAAAGAACACTACCTACGGGACCTACTCCAACTTGCCCATACCAGTTTGCTCCCCAGCACCATAAAGACCTATCTTGTTTTATTGCGCAAGTGTGACTGTCTCCCAGGGAAGCGGTTAGTACATTATTTGCTACCAACACAGGATAAACTCTCTGTTGAGTGGTACCATCTCCAACCTGTCCACTCCAATTATTACCCCAGCACCATAATGAACCATCAATTTTGATGGCACAACTATGCCCACCACCCAAAGAGACAAACGATACATCAGATAGCATCGGAGGTGAAACTTGAGAGGGTAAGTAAGAACTATCCCATACACTTTCACCATTTCCAAGCTGTCCACTAGAGTTATTTCCCCAACACCATAATGAGCCATCGGTTTTTATTGCGCATGAGTATCCTCTTCCAACGGAGATTGATAAAGCTCCAGCTGGTGTAATTACCGGATATGGAGTAGTTTTTCGAACACGAGTTCCGTTTCCAAGTTGTCCCCAATTGTTATCTCCCCAGCACCAAAGAGAGCCATTTTGCTTTGTGGCACAAGTGTGCCTTGCTCCTACAGAAACTGCTGTGACATCAGAGGCTATATATGTAGGAAATTTGTTACAATCATTACCAAAGTCCCAGATACTACAATCATCTGAGCCCGGGGTATTTCCATCTCCAATTTGACCTTCCATATTCCTTCCCCAACACCATAAAGATCCATCTTGTTTTACTGCACAAGTATGTCGCCACCCTGCAGAAACATATAAAAAACCAGATGCAATCAGAACCGGAGAGTTTTTATGTGAGGTTGTACCGTCACCAACCTGACCAAACCAGTTGTTTCCCCAGCACAAGAGATTACCCGCAGTATCTACGGCACAAGTATGTCTTTCCCCTGCTGCCACTGATGAAACGTAAAGTGGAAAACCTCCTGCCATTACCTGAGATGGGGTATAAGTACTTGACCATGAATCGTTACCGAGCTGCCCCTCCCAGTTAGCTCCCCAGCACCAGAGAGTTAAATTGTCCATTACAGCACATGTGTGGTAACCCCCTGTGACAACTCTAATTACTCCACCCGGAAGTATCTGCTGAGGAGTGGTAGTAAATGAAGTAACTGAAGGATCTAACCCGAGCTGTCCCTCAAAGTTTCTTCCCCAACACCACAGAGCCCCATCTTGCTTCACTGCACAGGTGTGTTCTACCCCTGCTGCCACTGATGAAACACCAGATGACATTATTAGGGTTGGAATATTTCTATTTGAAAAAGAACCATCGCCGATCTGCCCCCAATTGTTATACCCCCAGCACCAAAGAGATCCATCTGTTTTCACTGCACAGGTGTGGTATGCTCCGGCTGAGAATTGTACTACATCATCCATTATTTTGGTAGGATTTTTATTGCAATTGGGCCACCATCCACCACAATAATTTCTACTTGAGCCACTACCAAGTTGTCCTTCTGAATTTTTTCCCCAGCACCAGAGAGATCTATCCGACATCAAAGCACATGTATGTTCATATCCGGAGGAGACCGATATGACTATATCTGATATCTTCACTGGATATGGACTTACCCTTTGTATATTTGTTCCATCTCCAATTTGCCCCCACCAATTATTTCCCCAGCACAAGGGAGAATTATCTTGTTTCATAGAGCATGTATGGTTTTCCCCAACTGAAACCGAAGCTACCTCTTCCATAACTTTTTGTGGAGTATTAATATTTCCTCCTGAAAATCCGAGCCCAAGTTGACCATACCAGTTGCTCCCCCAGCACCAGAGGGAATTGTCAGATATAATAGCACAGGTATTATACTGATTTGCAGAAATTTGCAATACATTATCAGTAATTTTCATATGAGGAAATGTTCTGTAAATAAAAGTTCCATCTCCAAGTTGTCCTGAATCGTTTCCACCCCAGCACCAAAGAGAATTATCTTGCTTGATAACGCAAGTTGAAGAATATCCAACACTAACTCCCTTTACTTTACCAACTGATGTAACTTGTCTTGGGAACCTGTAATATGTCTGATAATAGTTATAATCTTTTCCTATTCCGAGCTGTCCGTAATAATTATTTCCCCAGCACCAAATCTGATTTTTATTATCCACTGCACATGTATGAGAATTCCCAACAGAAACATAATAAATATCGGTCAGCCTATTATAGAAAGCATCTAAATATATATCGGAGGAGGGGGATGGTATATTATTTCCGAAAGAACCATTTCCCAGCTGGCCGTAACTATTGTTTCCCCAGCAGAAAATTGAGCCATCTGATTTTACAGCACAGGTGTGCCCAGCTCCCCAACTCAAACCGGCAGTAGTTGATACTTTGATAACATCGTCTGTAATAAATTGAGGAATTGTATAATATCCTCCTATAATTCCTAATCCAAGCTGTCCAGTATTATTTTCTCCCCAGCACCAGAGGGAACTATCATTCTTTATAGCGCAGGTATATTTAGCTCCTGCGGAAACTTTCTTTACCCCACTTGCGAAAATTCTCTTTGGTATAACCTTTCCTACGTTTGTTCCATCTCCAAGTTGCCCCCGGTCATTTCCTCCCCAACACCATAAAGAGCCATCGGTTTTTACAGCACAAGTGTGATCAAATCCTGCGCTCACATCAGCTACATCTCGGCTCATGCCAATAGGTTGTACTGGGAAAGGTTTTATAGTTCCCATGGTCCCGTCACCGACTTGCCCATATTGATTATTTCCCCAGCACCACAAGGATCCATCCAACTTTATAGCACAGGTGTGTCTGTATCCTACGCTTACTTTTACTACTCGATCCATAACAAATGTAGGCTGACTCACATCACTTCCGAATGATCCATCACCAATTTGCCCCCCTGAATTGTCTCCCCAGCACCAAAGTGTTCCATCTTTTTTTATAGCACAGGTATTTTCCTCATTTACACTTACGAAAGCTACATCATTCATGACAAACTGCGGTTCTGCTGTGTTTTCCACATACAGTTCCGGTATTCCTAATTGACCAGCATAATTTCTTCCCCAGCACCACAGAGAATAGTCTTCTTTGATGGCACATGTATGGTAGGAACCAGATGCCACAAAAGATTTTCCTTCTTTCTTTGATGTCGTTGCCATAAGCTGTGATGGAGAGGTTTTAGCAAGAGAATTTTGTGCATAAACTCTGAAAAAGTAAGTTGTTTCTGGTAAGAGCTGTTGAATATAAACTTGTGTTACATTCTGTGAAACTTCAGCCACTGAAAAAGAAGAAAAATCTGCTCTATCCGAATATTCTATTACAAATTTTTCCTCATCTTGCGTCCTATCTTCCCATCTTATTCCTATGCTGGTGGCTGAAATAAAAAAGACTTCTGCAATTGGAGAAAGATCATCATCTGGGATTCCGTCACAGTCATCATCTTGATTGTTAAGTTTCTCATAAGCACCTGGATAGGCAAGAGGATCTAAGTCGTTGCAATCATAAGGTTTTGAAACAGAAGTTATTCCTTTGGCTAATGTGTTGGCGCAAACTTGATCGTTTGTTGTATATGAATCTCCATCTCTATCTTCCCAAAGTAGAATTTCAATATTACCATCGCAATCTTCATCAACCGAATTTCCACAAACTAAAGGAGCTCCCGGATAAACATTTTTTGCAGAGTCATCACAATCAAAATTATTTTGTACATGTTTTGATGACGGTGGAAAACAAGCTTCAACGGGTTCAGAGTCTTTATCACCATAGCCATCTCTATCGTTGTCTATCCAAAATAGTGTTCTGACACCCTCATCTACCAATCCGTCGCAATCATTATCTTTGTAGTCGCATATTTCCGCTTTTCCGCTGTAAATTTCAGGATCATCATCGTTGCAATCATACCCTAAAATCTCATTTACTGGTTTGAAATTAGGTGAAGGAAGGGCACAAGCAAGCTGTGATACTCCATCACTATATCCATCTTTATCTTTATCTTTCATAAAAACCAAAAGCACACCATTATCTACTATACCATCACAATCATTATCTTTTCCATCACATACTTCCTGGGAACATTTAGCATATACTATTTCTTTCAGCGATACTTCTATTTCTCCGCCATATATGTCTTTACCTTTTACATTTAAAAATATCTCTTGAACTTCTGTGATGGGAACACTATAGCTTAGCTTTTTTGACTCCCGTGAAGATAAGGATATCTCACCTGTTGATACTTTTTCCCCACCGAAGATAATGGCAAAATTCAAATCTGCTTTCAGCCCTCCTACATTTTCCAATTCAAAATCTACGGGGAACTCTGAGTTTTTAGATATATTCTCAGGATAAGAAACTTTCACCTTTATTGAGGCTCCATCAAAGACATTTATCTTCGTTTCCCCTGAACTTCCTTCCGAGTTGAAAACTTTTAGAGTATAGCTCCCCCTTTGGAAACCACGAGGTACTATGAAAGATATTTCTGTAGATGAAACAGTATAAAAATTTACTTTGTTTTCATTCAAAAACACCCCAGTTATTTCATCAAAGTACTCCCCAAAAATAAATACTTCCTGATCCGATGCATTAGATATATTCTCACGAGAAACGGAAGTTATAACAGGAGGTAAATTTTTGATCACCCGAATAGGATAATCACCTCTTAATCCGTAGTAGTTTATAACGACCAATTTATATAGTCCTGACGGAATTCCTTCCTTGATATAAGCCTTACAGAACTTCTCCGATTCACATAAAAAAGGCAAATCAAAAGATTGATCTTCGCCTTCAAGAAATACTCTGAAAATTATTTTTTCTGCTTTATCTTCTGAAAAATTGTATTTTATACCCTGAATGAAGTTCTCTCCGAAGATAGAAATTACATTTTCTTTTCCGTTCCATATATTACTGGGTTCTACATTTTTGATTTTAGGAGAAAGTGCGTTTTTTTGTGATTCGTTTTTTTGTGAGCAGAACGAAAAAAGTAGCAAACTCAATATCAAAAATAAATAGATTGTTATTAGAGTTCCGCCTTTTCGGTATCCATATTTAATCATTGTTACTAAATTTGCGGACTCCATATCAAAAAATTAATCATTTTTTTGAAAAAGTTTGTATGTTGATGGGTTATAATTTTGACCTTCCTGATCAGAAATTCTCAGAAGAGCATAGGAAAGGATGACACCCCAAGATAAAAAATAAAGAAATTGTAACTTTCTGATAACTTGCAACTTGTGTTAAATTAATCTAAATGCAGAAAGTTCAGATTTTAGATAGTGATATAGAGAACCTTCAAAAAGATTTTGAGATTATAAAATCTACCATAAATTTCAATTCACTTTTAGATGAGCTCAATAGCATCAAAAAAATGATAGAACAGGAAAAAGACTTTTCATCAATTTCAAATCTTATGATGAGAAAAAGCGAACTTGAAAAAAAATTAGAAAAATTTGAAAATGTGAGAAGATTAATAGAGGATGCACAAGCACTTTATGAGCTATGGAAAGTAGAAAATCAGCAGGATGCACTTTTGGAACTAAACGATCTTTTACCCAAAGTAAGGAAAGAATTGCAAAAACTCAAAATAGATCTTATGCTCTCCGAAAAGTACGATAAAATGAACGCTATTTTAGAAATAACCCCAGGAGCAGGCGGAACCGAAAGCATGGATTGGGCTGGTATGCTCATGAGGATGTATATAAGATGGGCTACATCATCTGGATTTGATGTACAAATAATAGATAAAATGCCAGGTGAACAAGCTGGTATAAAAAGCGCAACCTTACTTATTCAAGGAGAATATGCATATGGGTATTTGAAAGGAGAATCTGGAATACATAGACTTGTGAGAATCTCTCCTTTTGACGCAAACAGAAGAAGGCACACCTCTTTTGCTGCTGTCACAGTTTATCCTGAAATAGATGAAACTATTCAGGTAAATATAGATCCAAAAGATTTGATTATTGAAACTTTCAGAGCATCAGGTCCGGGAGGTCAGCATGTCAATAAAACAGATTCTGCCGTGAGAATAAAACATATTCCAACGGGGATAGTTGTTGTTTGCCAGAATGAAAGATCTCAACATAAAAACAAACAAATAGCCCTCAGAATTTTACAATCAAGATTATATGAGTTAGAAAGAAGAAAAAAAGAAAAGGAAAAAGAAAGCCTTGTTGAGAAAAAAGATATAGCCTGGGGAAATCAAATAAGAAGTTATATACTTCACCCTTATAAACTCGTAAAAGACCACAGAACTGGTTATGAAACAACCCAAGCCGATAGAGTTCTTGATGGAGAGATAGATGACTTTATTGAGGAGTATTTGAAATTTTTAATTCGCTCAAAACAGTCCTGAAAATAAAATCAATTTGATAGTAAATTTTTGCTGATAAGCAAATTATGATAAATCGGTTTTAGTTTTTGGGATTATGTTCAACGGTGAAATTGAAAAAATTGTAAAGGAAAGACTTGATGATCTCACAAAACCTCCAGGAAGTTTAGGATATCTTGAGGAAATAGTCATACGGTATGCAAAAATCACAGGCAAAACCTCATTCAAATTACCTCTCAAAAAATTTATTTTTGTTTTTTGCGGAGACCACGGAATAGCTGAGGAAGGAGTTAGTGCATATCCGCAAGAGGTGACTTATCAGATGGTTCTTAATTTTTTGCGCGGCGGAGCAGCTATAAATGTAATAGGTCAACATGTCGGAGCAGATGTTTTCGTTGTAGATGTCGGAGTAAAGAAAGATTTTGATGTGAAATCTGAAAGGTTCTTCCCACGCAAGATAAATTATGGAACTAAAAACTTTCTAAAAGAGCCTGCTATGACCGAGAACGAAGCAAAAAAATCAATTGAAATTGGTAAAGAGATGGCTGATTTTGCAAAACAAAATAATGCCGATCTTGTAATCCCAGGAGATATGGGGATAGGAAATACTACTCCCTCCTCCGCTATCATTTCATATATTACTGAACAACCGGCAGAAAAAGTTGTTGGCAGAGGTACCGGTATAGATGACGAAAAGCTAAAAAAGAAAATTCAAGTTGTTGAATCTGCTATTTCAAGGTGGAAACCAAAAAATGGATTTGATGCCTTATGTAAATTTGGTGGATATGAAATAGGAGCTATTGCAGGTCTCATTTTAGGTTGTGCAGAAAACAAAATTCCAGTGGTTTTAGATGGTCTCATATCTTTGGCTGGATTTTGTGTTGCTTGGTCAATAAATCCAAAAGTCAAAGATTTCGTCTTTGCAGGACACAAAACAGCTGAGCCCGGAGGAAATGTAGTTTTATCTTTTTTTGGATTAAGACCAATTTTAGACCTTGATATGCGCCTTGGAGAAGGAACAGGAGGAGCTCTCGCTTCTTTTATAATAGAAACATCACTGAAAATATATATGCAGATGGCTACTTTCTCATCAGCCGGTGTTTCAAAATCTTTGAAATCTTAAATTTGGAAATTAGCAAAATCAAGAAAATCTTTCGTTAAAGGTCAAATACATTTCTTCAAACATAAGTTATATGTATAAGAAAGGAAGGAAGGAAAGAAAATAAAAAATAAAATGACAATATGTCTTTCAATTGCGGGATCCGATCCGACATCTGGTGCCGGTATACAACAAGATGTAAAAACAATGTCAAAACTTGGAGTCATTTGCATATCGGTAGTATCTTGCATAACATACCAGAACGAAAAAGGAGTTTTTGGAGTATATCAAGTTCCTTTTGAAGTAATATCAAAACAAATACAAACTGCTCTTGAAAACATAAAGGTAAAATTTGGAAAGACAGGAGCACTGGGGAGTGAGGATGGTGTTCGCGCAGCTATAAAAGCAGCAGAAAAATATGGAATAAAACTTGTAGTTGATCCAGTTCTACAATCAAAAAATGGTTTTCCTCTCATATCAAAAAGCGGATTTGAACTGATGAAGAAAAAATTAATTCCTATTTCTTTTTTTCTCACTCCAAATCTAAAAGAGGCTGAAAAAATTTCTGATATAAAGATTGAAAAAAAAGATGATATACTCAGAGCAGGAAAAAAAATATCAAAAATTTCAAAATCATTTGTCGTAATAAAAGGCGGACATCTTCACGAAATTAAAAAAATAAAAATGGTAGAAGATTTCCTTTTTTTCAATGGAGAATTTGTAATGTCTTTGAAGAAAAAAAAGTTAAGGTTCCATGTTCACGGAACAGGTTGTATTTTTTCAGCAGCACTTACAGCATTTTTAGCAAAGGGATTTGACCCGAAAATCGCTTTCACAAAAGCTTCACAGTGGACACAAAAAGCAATTGAAAAATCAATTCAAATCAAAAAAGGAGGTTTTAGAATATTCCCTTGAATCTCAATCAAACCTTGAATTTTTTTTATCAGTCCCAAATTCTTCCCGAAAAATTGAATTTTTTCATAAAAAATTAGAAAATTAAATTTGAAATCTAAATAAAAGATTAAGAAGGAGGTAAATAAAGAAATGGAAAAGGGGTGCGAGTTCCTTTCAAAAGTTGTCAGCAAAGATATTTTTACACCGGAGGACCTGAACGAAGAACAAAAGATGTTAAAAGACACAGTTGAGAAGTTCATGAAAGAAGAAGTTTTACCGAAAGTAGACGAACTTGAAAAAGGAAAACATGATTTGATGGTTGAACTTTTGAAGAAAGCAGGAGAACTTGGATTTTTTGCAATTGAATACCCAAAAGAATACGGAGGATTAGAGTTAGACAAAGTATCTGCTCTGTGCGTTAGTGAAGCTATGATGCTATATACATCTTTTGCAGTTTCATCAGAAGCGCATGTGACAATTGGATCGCATCCGATAATATTTTTCGGAACAGATGAGCAAAAGAAAAAATACTTACCAGATTTGGCTTATGCAAAAAAAATAGCAGCCTATGCTCTAACCGAACCGGGAGCTGGCTCAGATGCTCTCAACGCTAAAACCACCGCCACACCAGTAGATGATGGAAAATATTTTATCTTGAACGGAACAAAACAATTCATAACAAATGCTGGATTTGCAGATATATTCATAGTTTTCGCGAAAGTCAACGGAAAAGATTTCACAGCTTTCATAGTAGAAAGACAGTGGGGAGTAAAAACAGGAAAAGAAGAAGAGAAAATGGGACAAAAAGGTTCCTCCACTCGTCAAGTTATTCTTGAAGATGTAAAAGTTCCAAAGGAAAATGTGCTCGGGGAAATAGGAAAAGGATACAAAGTCGCCCTAAATGCTCTTAACTTGGGAAGAATGAGACTTGGAGGAGTAAGCGGTGGAGCAGGTCTTTACCTTACAAAGAAAGCATTAGATTATGCAAGAGAAAGAAAGCAATTTGGTAAAGCTATTTTTGATTTCCCTCTTATGAAATGGAAAATAGCAAACATGGCAACAAAATCTTTTGCAGCTCAAAGCGCAGCGTATAGACTTACCCACAACATAGATAGATTATGGCTCGGCGATGGGATGCAAGAGTGGCAAGCATTTGAAGAACTTGCAGTAGAGGCAACAATACTCAAAGTCGGAGGTAGCGAACTCCTTTGGCACATAGTAGATGATGCTGTTCAAATTCACGGTGGATACGGCTACATAAAAGAATACGAAGTTGAAAGACATTACAGAGACGAAAGAGTAAACAGAATATATGAGGGGACAAACGAGATAAATAGACTCAATATCCCAGAAATGATAATAAGAAGAGCAATGAGAGGTAAAATAAACTTCTTTGAGTGGGTAGAAAAAGCAAGGAAAGAAATAGATGATGTAAATGAAATCAAAAAACTCGTTCAAGATTTTTCTTTGAAGGAAGAACTATTTGCTTTGGAATGCGCAAAAAGACTTCTTATTATATCTGCACAGGAAGCTTTTGCAAAATTCGGAGAAGAAATTCAAAATGAACAAGAATTGCTCGCTGCATTTTCTGATATAGCAATAGGAATATACTTTTCAGAGTCTGCAATAGCAAGAGCAGAAAAACACAAAGATAAACCTTTTGGGGATTACTACAAGAAAATGGCTCAATTTTTTGTGCAACTATACTGGAACAAAATAGTTCAATCGTTTGAGATAATGTATATGAGATTAGGAAAGGGGTTGGAAATACCGGAAAAACTTTACAAAATTTTGCCACGAGTTGATTTAGTCAAACTTTCAAGAGAGATAGCAGATGAGACGGCTCAAAGAATGTGATAATTAATTAATCAGGTTGTTGTACTTTCTGTATCTATATAAATATCTTTGTCTTTTAGCGTGAGGTTTTGAGCTTTTGGTTTTCCGATCATCTCAATTCTCACCATACAAGATGAATACCATATATTATCTGGAGGACTTTTCACAGGAGCTATCTTCCATGCCACTGTGTTCTGATGATAGTCCCATATTTCGTATTTGTTGAAATCTCTTATTATATCTGTTATTACTGCTCCCGAATCAATTATTATCTTTTGGAGCTCTCTCCATTTTGCCAAAGATGAATCAATCAAAGTCATTCCTATGTATCCTACCGAACCTTTGTCTTTGAGTGTCCAGATTCCTTTTTGCAAGAATATCTTAAATGCTTTTTTAGCTTCTGGGGGGTCTGTGACAAAAACATCAAATTTTGCTTTAAAATCTTTCGGTAAAGGTTTTCGCAAGTCAAAAACTTCTGCTCTTACATTCAGATTGTGCTCTTTTGCTACCTTGTTTGTAAATTCAATTAATCTTTCGTCTATATCAAGAACTAAAACCTCAGATGGAAGTCCTGTAAGTCCAAGGGCTATTCCCACAAGGTCATCATCTCCAAGAACTATTATTTTTTTATTTGATACATCTCCTCTTACGAGCATGAGAGCAATTCTTGCCACTGTGCTCTCAGGAGTTATGTTGCCTTGGTCATACTTTTGAATTGGTTTTGGTCTGTTTTTCTGAATTTCAAAGAACTTATCATATATTCCTGTATTCTTGAAATTTAGCCCCCGTCCATCACAAGTCTGGCACACAAGATGACTTTGGAAAGGAAGTATATATTTGAATTTCTCCCCTATTTTTTCTGTTTCTATAATTTTCCCATCTTCAAAATTTACATACCCTTCATCTTTGAGAATATTTACTGCTTCTGCAACAACAGGTATTGGTTTTTGAGATATTCCTACAATTTGCCAAAAATTGTTGGTAGTTTTTATTGCTGAGATTATTTCTTCTATGTGCTTTGGTGATGTCTGGATGTTCAGCTTTTTTGTTATATAATTTGCTATTTTTTGAAGAATATCTTCACTACTAATTTCACCACTGTTTTTATTCCTTCCACTGCTTTTACCACTTCTTCCCTTTTTTTTATTTTTTTTCACCTGAAAATGAGGGCGCCCCCAGGGGGATTTGAACCCCCGTTCCCGGCTTGAAAGACCGGTGTCCTAGACCTGGCTAGACGATGGGGGCAAATCTTTCCTTATCTTGCCATATCTTTATCTTATGTTTCTTTTTTATTTATTATATTATTTGTTTCTCTTTTTTTATTATTTTTATTTTTTTATTCTTATGTTTATTCATTCTCTTTTGAGTTTTCCTCTTTTGCAAATTTATTTAGAAAAACTGATCGCAAAATTTGTTGCGAGGAAAACTATTTCAGATATCTCGCAAATTGCTCCAAGAACATCACCCGTGAGCCCATTTATTCTCTTCAAAGAAAAAAATCCAATTACAACTGCTGAAAATACAGAAAAAATTGTCTCATATGTGGAAAAATATGTATTAGCTACAAAAAGAATCAGAGATGGTATTATAAAACTTTTCCTTCCTGCTGAAAGAAAGAAGTAACCAAGACCCTCTGATTTTGCAGGTTTTGGAAAAAGGAAAGAACTTACAAGTATCCCAAGTCTTCCCGATGAAAAAGAAAATATTATAATTTGTGGATTTTGAGGAAGAATAGATTTGTATAGTTCTATTTTCGCCAAAAGGTAAATAACACCAACTAAAACAGCAAAAGTTCCTATTTTTGTATCATCCATTATTTTCAGTATATCTTCTCTACTTTTTTTGTGAGATAAGAAAGCGTCCGAGAAATCCAAAAGTCCATCAAAATGAAAATAGTTGAACAGAATGTATTGAGCAAAAATTGTAAAAAATTCTGGCATGGGATGAGGTAAAAATTTTCCCGATGCGTAGTATAAAAGAAAAACTATTCCTCCTGATACAAAAGAAAATATTGGTATGTACTTTATAGACCTCCAGAAGAGTTCTGGTTTGTAATAAAATCCAAAATTTATGCGTGAAAGAAAAGAGAATGTGAAAGCAACTGCTGAAATCTCCTCTTTTACTCTGTTGATTGCTTTCCTGATCAGATTATTTTACTTTTTTCTGATAGTTTATTTATTTTTAATAGTTTATTTAACTTACCTTCTGTTCTACCTCTTCTTTCAACCTTTTTTCTTCTTCATATTTTGCTCTTCCTGCTTTTATTGCTTCTGATATTTTCGTGCAGTAGTATTTTATTGCTCGTATTGCATCATCGTTTCCGGGGAAGTGGAAGAGAATAGGATCTGGATCGCAGTTTGTATCAACGGGAGCTATTATTGGTATTTTCATTTTTATAGCTTCTGCCACACACGATTTTTCTTCTTTTACACCTATAATAAATAGAGCATCTGGCAATCGCTTTAAATCTTTTAGTCCTTCATAGTACTTCCCTAACTTTTCTGTAACTCTTTTTATTCTGTTCGCTTCTTTTTTTGTGTAAAGTTTGAAAACCTCTCCTGTTTCAACCAACTCTCTTAATCTGTTGTATCTTTCAATTCCGTTTAAAATTGCGTAAAAGTTTGTTAAAGTTCCGCCAAGCCATCTTGAAACAACATATGGCATACCACAGCTTATAGCCCCTGTCTTCACAATCTCCCTACCTATATTTTTTGTTCCTACAAAAAGAATTATTCCCCCTTGTGATGCTATATAATAAGCAAATTTGCAAGCTCGGGTCATAAGCTCCTGCGTTTTCTGTATGTTTATAATGTGTATTCCATTTCTTTCCCCAAATATGTATGGTGCCATTTTTGGATTCCACTTTGATGTATTGTGCCCAAAATGAACCCCCGCTTCAAGGAGCTCCCTTATAGATATTTGAGGGTCATACTTTATATCATCAAGAAACTTATAATAATCATCTTGGAATCTGACCTGTATCATATTTTTGTTGATAATAATTTTGAAATCTTATTTCGTCAAAATCAGGAAATTAGGGTTTTTGGGTTGGAAAATTATTGCTTTAATGCCAGACCAGAAATGAATTCTTCGTTAAGTTCGCTTAGGCATTCGTTGAAAATTTTAATTATTTCAGGGTTGTGTATGAAAAACGAAATTGTTTTGTAAGTCTCCCATTTCAGAAAATTTTTTATTTCTCTTTTTATCTCTTCCTTCTTTTCTTTTTTGAAAAAATCTACAACTTTTATTGGCAGGACCCTCTTTACTTTTTCGTTTTCGTCTTTTTCAAGTATAACTATGTATTTTGACCCTTTCAAAACTTCAATCTTCATCACAGATATTTATTTTTCGGAAAAAAGAAATTATTTTCCCGTGTTCTGTTCTTTCTGGTCGCTATTTTTATCTTGACCTGCTTCAAATAAATATTTTTCTACCTCCGACATTTTTCCTTTGTCTTGCTGCTGAGTTATTTTCAATACCTCATAGAGCAAAAGATAGAAAGCCTTATCTTTTTGATCTTTTATTGAATCAAGTATTTTCATAGCATCTTTTGCTCTCCCATCTTTCAGAAAAGCTGATGCAAGAATAAGCTTCGTTCGGTTGTCTTGCGCTACTTTTACAAGTTCCTCCACCGCTGAATCATATTTCCCGATAAGGTAGTATGATATGCCAAGCAACCTTCTGTATTCTGGATTTTCCTGCACCCTTAAAGCAGATTGTAAAGCAGAGATAGCATGAAAAATATTCCCACTTCTTGCAAATTTTGGTCCTATTTCCGCAAGCCACAGATTCACAATTGCAAAGTTGTAAAGCATAAGGTGGTCAGATGGGTATTTATCAAGGTACTTTTTCGCTATATCTCTTGCCTCTTCTAATGTTTTGATCTTTTCGTCTTTCGGGAGAAAAAGGAGAGCTTTTGTTATGAGGATTTCTACGAGTAGTCTATAAGCTGTTGAGTTTCCCGGAAAAATTTTTATTATTTCTCTTAACTCGCTTTCTGCTCCTTTTATGTTCCCTGATTCAATATATTTTTTTACAAGTTCCATCCTTTTCGCTTCGGAAAATGGAGGAGGAACCGTTGCGAGCTGCTGGTATTCATAAGCCATTTTGAAAAAATCACGAGAATCCATATACATTCCGATGTCTCTGTATATCGTTCCGAGCATAAAAAACGAAATATACTTTTCAATACCTGCAGATTTTTCTGCCACATTTATGTAGTATTGAGTTGCTTCTTCAAAGTATCCGTAAGAATGTAAAAAAGCGGCTGAGTATATCTGAATATCTATTGAGTCAGAAAGAGAACTTGCTTTATATACGAGTTCTTTTGCTGAATTTAACTCGTTCTTTTTTCCTTTTATCTCTGCCAAAATAACGAGCGCATAAGGTGATTCATAAATTGAAAGGGCTTGTTTTATATCATCCTCTGCACGCTTTATATCACCTTTGATTAACCTTATTATGCCTCTTTTCAAAAACAGTGAGAAAATAATTTGGCTATCTTTTTCCTTATCTTTTGAAAAGATAGAAATTCCCTCATCTAATGTTTTTTCTGCGGAGTTTATATCGCCATATTTGACATATGCTGTTGCGAGCACATCATAGACCGCCGGCACATTTTTTATTGACTTTGCTTGATTAAGAAAGAAAACAGCAAGGTCAATCCTTCCTCTTTGCAAATATAGATTTCCCAAATTGAACTTTACATTAAAATCTGGTGGGAAATTATCATCTGCAAATTTCAAGACTTTCTCAGCTTCTTTCTCTTGTCCAGCGCAAAGCAAAATAAAAAAATTTTCCACTGCTTCACGAGAGTTCTTCGGTGTCTCCTTCATTATTTTCTTTGCTTGCTTTTTGCACAAATTAGGTTGAGTTATGACCTCCTGAAAATAAGGTGTAGAACCCAAAATCACATATATGAGAAAAATACTAACACTCAACATAAAATAAAATTTAATAATTTTCTGTTTTTTAAAATGAATCTTGTGCTAATAAAATCTGATGTTGATAAAACGCCAAAGCCTTAAAAATTTTTTACTTCTTCCACCTTAACTTTAAATGATTATATTAAAAAATATGAGGAGCGTGAATTTTAGTTTTAGTTTCAGTTTGGGTTTTATTGCCGCAATATTCATTTCAGCTTTTGTCTTTTTTCAGATTATAAATTGCTCAAAAAATAACCAGACCAAAAACGAAATAATAAATCCTGACCCAGAATATCAAATAGAACAAAAATATCCAGATTATGTTCAAGCAAAGCAATATATTGAGCAAGGTGAAAGTCTGAAAGCGAGAATGATTTTCCGTGATTTGCTCCAAAAAGAACCAGATAATCCATATTTCCTTTATGGATATGCTCTCTCTGGTATGCTCTATAACCTTGCAAGAAGTGGAGAACTCTTACAAAAAATGTTTGAAATAGTTCAACAGCTCAAACTTTCTCCAAATCTAAATTTAAAGTCTGATGGTACATCAGAAAGCAGGGTTTGGTTAGATGCTCTACTACATCTTATCTTCAAAATCATCATACTTGATACAGCAGATGAATTTGCCGCTGAAATCTCTAACTTCTTCTCAAAAATAAAAGAGGAAGACAAAGAAAAA
>Ga0326762_1000078_pt1 | contig 50237 bp, 60 predicted proteins | sample NORPS_S_FD_207669 | JGI IMG/M metagenome (GOLD analysis project Ga0326762, IMG submission 207669) | Hot spring sediment microbial communities from Norris Geyser Basin, Yellowstone National Park, WY, United States - NOR.PS_S | ecosystem: Environmental > Aquatic > Thermal springs > Near-boiling...
CATCTTGACAAACCCCATGTATATAGTGGGATGGAATATTGGGATACATACTCCTTAGCTCTCGATACTTCTCATTCTTGAGCCTATAGTAATTCTCAATAATATTCCTGGATGCGTGGGGTAATACATCTCCAAGCATCCTGCTATATATGTTAAGGATCTCTTCCAATGCTCTGAAATCTCTTTTAGATAGCTTCTTTGAGGGTATAGCAGCGGTTCTACTAACAAAGATCCTGTCTCCTGGCTTGACAACCCACATCCACTTCTTACCCCTCTTTCTCTTTCCCCTAGCCATTATCCCTAGACCTTGTTCGCCCCTAAACCTCTCCACAAAATTAATTAATAATGAAAAAATATAAAAAGACTTCTACTACCATGAAAAAGGATATAGCCCGCCAAAGGGCTAACATCTCAGAAACCAATGAATATGAGTGCTACAAATGATTATGAAGACCGAAACAGCCTCAAACGCCCCGAGATAGTTGAGGTCATCCAGTTCGGCTCTTCTGTTTACGCGCCTGAGCATGCTAGAGATGTTGATCTGCTTATTATCACTAAAAATCCTAGAGATTATGATGGCTACCTAGATGCTGTTGAAGAGGTCTCACCACCATTTAATGTCGATATAGTTGTTATTGGGCTTTATCCTTTTTCATGGTAGTGGGAATGCTTTTATATTCATTTGTTGTCTGAACTTAAGCTTATAAGCATCAGTTCATAATTGTTTTGATGATGAGGTGACATCCCTGCTATATCTTGGTGTGGAGAGACCTCGGGATGCTATGACCTTTGGAGCACCCGAGACCGAAGCCCTGTATGAGGGCTCTGCCCAGAAGGGCTTCGGGGATCCAAGCATAGATGGGAGCCCCTTTCCGCGGGCTCAACAGCCACCCATGAACCCATAGAGATCCCAAGATCTCTATGGGGAAGGTGGAAGCCCCTCGATGCCACAGGGCTAAAAACCCTGTGGATCAAGAAGCAAAACAATCCAAAACAAATTAATATCAATAACCATCAATAACCATAGAGGGACAAGCGGATTGCTGAGGAGAATCCTTCCAGAACCGTATAATAAACAATTCGGAGAATTCATAGATATCCTACACATAAAATACTTCTACCACGGAGACTACCCTAGAGAAGATGTAGATGGGGAGTTTAATAAGTGGTTTAGTGAGGTTGAGAGGTTAGTAGAAACTCTAGAAAAAGAGACAAAGAGAAAATAGCTATACCTCTCCAACGAGACAAATGGAGATAAGAGCTTATGTAGAGAAGATCCTTAGAAACCATAGTCTCAGAATATCAATAGATATGGCTAAGCATATACCTAGGGGGAAAAGAGAGCTATAGCAAGACCCCACTACCTTAAAGAAGCGGGGCTTTCGTGTTATAAAGACATGCCTTCACATGAGGTCTTCAATTCGCCTGAGGGGACTGGCTCTCGAAGGGCTTGTTGGCAGACAAGACATGGTGTGATGAGGAGAGGGGCTATATAAATCAAAATGAGCCTCAATGAACTGGAACCCCTACCACGTCATTCCCTCGTATATTTTTGCTTCTCTTGCTTTTTCGATTCTCCTTCCATCCACCACTATTTTTCCTCTATAGTCTAGCTCCTGGTATTGTGGCCATTCTGTCGCTATTACTACCGCCTCCACAGATTCCAATAATTTCTGTGGATCCTCTATATATGCCACCCTCTCCCCAAGCATCTTCTTTGCGTTGGGCATAGCTGCTGGATCGCTGACATATACCTCCGCCCCCTCTTCTATGAGTAGCTTTGCAACCTCTATCCCCCTCGACTCTCTTATATCATCGGTATCTGGCTTGAAGGATAGCCCTAGAACCCCTATCCTCCTGCCCCTCAGGCTTCCTAGATGCTTCTTCAGGAGCTCCAGGGCTTTTCTGGGCCTCTCCCTATTGACCTCATAGGCTGCCTCGGCTATTCTCGCTCTATGACCTAGGGATTCTGCGAACCTTATCCACGCCCTTAGATCCTTTGGAAGGCATGATCCTCCGAAGCCCAATCCTGATCTGAAGAAGCTCTGCCCAATCCTCCTATCCATACCAACTATTCTGAACACCTCGTAGCTGTCCACCCCCATTGCCTTGCAGAGATCGCCAACCTCGTTTGAGAAGCTTATCTTGATCGCTAGGAAGACGTTGGAGACATATTTCACAAACTCAGCCGTTGTTGGGTCTGTAACAATTTTCGGAGCATCGATCCCTCTGTAGAGCTCTAAAAGCATATCCTCTGCCCACCTGCTCCAAACCCCAATCACTATCCTGTCGGGCTTTAGGAAGTCCTCAACCGCGGAGCCCTCCCTCAGGAACTCAGGGTTGGATGCCAGGTCGAAGTCAATGCCATATCTAAGCCCCATATCCTCTAGAAGCCTCCTCATAGCCTGGGATGTGCCAGGGGGGACTGTGCTTTTCATCACTATGAGGTGCTTAGACCCCTTAGCCTTTATCCCCTCCCCAATAGTCTCCACAGCCTTCCTAACATAGCTGAGATCCGCTGATCCGTTTGGAGCGCTGGGGGTCCCCACAGAGACCATGGTTAGATCGCTTCTAACAACAGCCTCCAAAGGATCTCCAGAGATCTCTATCCTCTCCCGAGCACCCCTCAAGAGATCCCCTAGCCCGGGCTCGTATAGGGGTAGCCTCCCCTCCCTAAGGGCTGTGGATCTAGAGGGATCTACGTCGTATCCTATCACGTGGTGCCCCAGATATGCTAGCCCTACTGCGTGGACAACCCCTACATATCCTAGCCCGAATATGGAGACCCTCATCTCCCGCCAACCTCTACGAGCCATCTATATGTTAGCTTGAGCCCCTCCTCGAGATCTACAAGGGGCTCCCAGCCGAGGGCCCTGATCCTCGATATATCAGGCCTTCTCCTCCTAGGGTCTTCAGGCCTGGGGGGTAGATATGTTATTGGGGATTTGGATCCCGTGATCTTCTTAACCATCTCAGCTAGATCCTTTATCGAGACCTCCCTATCGGATCCAACGTTGTAGACCCCCGAGCATTCCGTGCAGGTTATTAGAGTGAGGAGAGCCCTCACAGTATCGCTCACATATGTGAAGCTCCTAGTCTGGGATCCATCGCCGTGCACGGTTATAGGCTCTCCCCTGATAGCCTGCACCAGGAACCTGGTGACTACCCTGGCATAGGGTGAGTAGGGCTCTAGCCTGGGGCCATATGTGTTAAATATCCTGGCTATCCTCACATCAACACCATACTCCCTGTGGAATGCCATGCACAGGGCTTCCCCAAACCTCTTCGCCTCGTCATATGGGCTTCTAGGCCCCACAGGGTTCACCCTGCCCCAGTAGCTCTCTGGAGTTGGGATCACCTCCGGGTCTCCATATACCTCTGAGGATGACATGAAGAGAACCTTTGATCTAGACTCCCTGGAGATCTTTAACACATGTAGAAGCCCAACACTATCTGGGAGCATAGCCTCGACGGGCTTCGACATATAGTAGTCGGGGGCTGGGGTCGCTGCTCCGTGGATCACAATGCTATACCTCCCAGGAGGGGCTTTCGAGGCGTCGTCAACGATCAACTCGATCTTATTCTCTACCCTCGAAAGATTCCTCCTAGACCCTGTTGAGAAGTTATCAACACACGTCACCTCCCCTCCCCCTTCTACCAGCGCCTCTGCAAGCCAGCTCCCTATGAAGCCAGCGCACCCCGTTATCAGAATCCTATTCCCCTCAAGACTCCACCTGCCTATAAGCCTAGCCGTTAGATCCTCCACCTCTGACAAGCTTTGAGAACACCTCCAGCGCCCTCAGATAGGTCTCTGGAGACCCTATATCTATGTACTCCCCATCATATATTATTGCCCTCACATCCCTCCATCATCTATTGCAAACTGGATAGCGTCTGTGAGCTGGATCTCACCCCCATAGCCTGGCGAAACCCTTCTAAGGTATCTGAGGAAATCCCCTGGGAACCTGTAGAAAGGTAGTATAGCATAGCTAGACGGGGGATCCCTGGGCTTCTCAACAACCCTAACCACCTTATCGCCCTGCAATACAGCCACACCATATCCCCTGGGATCCTCTACCTTCTTCACGATGAGCACCATCTCCGATCCCATCGAAGCCATATCCCCTATGAAGGAGCTGCTCGGCAGCACCGTGTCACCAGCAGCAACCATGAAATCCCCGTCTATGAAGGGCTCCGCCATGAGAACAGCGTGGCCAAAGCCGAGGGGCTCGTGCTGGTTAACCCACACAATACGGGATCCCTCAACCCTCCTATAGAAATCCTCCAGAAGCCTAGCAAGCCTCTCCCTACCCCTAGACCTGAGCCACTCAACAAAACTCCAGTCAGGGGTAAAGTGATCCTCAATAGCCCTCTTACCCCTCCCCACAACGAAGCAGAACTCCCTGAAGCCGGCGTCGTAGAAGGATTCGAAGATGATCTGGAGGAGAGGCTTAACAACAACCTCCCCCACCATATATAGCGAACACGGGGAACATCTCCTTCGGAATCTCCTTCGAAGCAGGCAAAAGCCTAGTACCAAGACCAGCAGCCGTGATAACAACCTTTAACTACGGGTTCCCAAAAATAGTATTATAAATTCGTAGTTATAAGGTAGAATGAACCTTAATATAGTTGGCATACCGGGTTATAGTTAGCATCACCTATATAGCGAAAAGCCATAGCAAATGTCGTCAATGTATCTATTATTAGAAAGCTGGAGAAGGGTTAGGGGTTCCTGTTGTTTATAACGATTCTTATGATGTTCCTTGCTATTGTTGTGAGATTTCTAGTCTTAGTATTCCTAGGGTGTGTCCTGCTATTAGTGAGGATGCTGCTCCCAGGATTCCTAGTGCTATGTCTATGGGTCCTGGTGTTCTTAGTAGTGTTGCTAGGGTTCCAGGATCGATGTTTAGAGCGTTATGGTTTTTAGTGCGTGTCCCTGGTCTACTCCTTTAGGAAGGGTAGGCGGTGGGAGCTTGAAACTATCGAAGTTGAGATTTGATGAACGGCTCTCTACGGAGATGCGGTGATTTTTATCTGGATTTATTGATTATTGTAATTATTCTTTGTTTTCTATATGCTGCTATCAGTGATAGTGCTATTGTGTATATTGATAGAGATGCTATTATTGGGTTGAGTCTTATTCCATATGGTGTGTAGTTGAGTATTAGCCCTATTAGGGGGACTATTGCTAGGGATAGCCCTATTGATAGTGCTACTCTCTCTAGGGGTTTCAGATCTTTTTCATATGGATAGAGTGCCTCGACTAAGACATAGCCTGGGATGTATAGCGTGAATATGCTTCCTAGCACATATCTAAGCGGTGATGCGATGGAATAGATATTTCCTATATATATTGTGATTATTGTTAGGGCTAGGATTGCATAGACGCACCAGAGCCAGAGGCTGTAATCGATTCTCAGTAAGTATTTTATGAAATTGCTTGGAGGTGCGGGGTCTACAAGCTCTATTGAGCCTTTCCTCGTATCTTCATATACCTCTCTGATAGCTTTATATAGATCTCTTCCCGACATTTTTTCTCTAACTATCTTTTCTAATGTATATGTATCTAGATCTTTATCCCTATCTTTTCTAGAAATCCCGCGATCCCTACGATTACCTCGTGAGGGATACATATAGATGCACCCACCTCCCTGTGTATATCCAGTTACCGCTATCTATATCGTATATCCATAGCTCGAATATTAGTGCAACCCTGCTACTGGATACGTTGCCCACGATCCTGACCGGGATCTCTACCTTCATTGTTAGGTTCTCGTTATTATTTAGCAGGCCTCTCCAGCTATCTATCACAGGCTCTGGCGATGGGGAGGTGTTCGTTGGCAGGGTGTTGTTGCTACCCACCTTATAAATAATTTTATAGTATATAGGTCTGTCCATGTGGTTATAAACATATAGGCATAGAGTTAAATTGGATCCTATATTTACCTGGGCTGGATAGCTACCTATTTTACATTCCTCGTTCAAAAGCCCTATAGCCGTGAATCTCTCTCCCGAGGAGACGCCAATAATTGAGATGACACCGAGAACCGATCCTATTATCACTATCGCCATTATAACTGCGAAGACCTCATCATCCAAGATCATCTGGATCTCCTCCTCACAACCCAGCCCCTCCTAGTGTGAAACCATATGTAGAGGTAGATCCTTGGGAGGAGATAGTATATTATTGCTGGGAGCACTCCTATGAATGCTGCAGCTGAGTACCTAATTACAATATTAATTATGTAGAGCCTTTCAGCCTCGTCCTTGAGAGATATGATCTCGCTGTGAATCTCTCTGATCCTAATAATATACGTAGCATTGCCAGGATCCCTATCCATATCCCAGATAATATCATTAATCCTTCTACTAAGATTACCTATATCGAACCCCCTGCTATAGAGATACTCCAGATCCTTAAGCACGGAAGAAACCTCATCATCGATCATATCCCCGCTAACAAGTAAGAAAATTATCCGATCCCCCGAAATAAGGATCGCAGCTATCATAAAGGCAGATAATATCCTGCTAATATGTAGCATACAATCAACCTCCAATAAAACCGCTATCTACCTTGAGAAATACCCTGCACCCGATCCTCTTTAAGCTCCTAATAGCCAGCATAGAGGTTCTGCTCACAACATACATTGTCTCGAGATCGTCTGCATCGATCCAAGGCTCGCTCGGCGCTATAACAACACACCCTAACTCTCTTATCTGCATAGATGAGAGAGCATCTATGAGATCTGAGGAGCCATTTACAAGATCTGAGATCGCCACAATATCCCTGGAAAAGCCTCGAGGATATCGGTTGGTATCGATGCCAGATCTAGAGCCCCTATCCTCCCCAACCCCTAGGATCCTTAGTATCCTCTGAAACTCTATGGGCTCAACATACTCATATAGATCCTCTGGATTCTTTATAAGAACTATCCCCTCTATGACATCTTTTAGCACCGATCTCAACATAGAAGGGGGATCTGTGTATGTATATACCCTCCCCTCTGCTATATTATATACATACACTGGGGATATCCCCCTCTGATAAGTTAGATAAGCTGTAGAGAGTAGTGAGGAAGCAACACAGTCACATGTATAGGGTCCCAGACACCTTGGATCCCAAGCTATGTAGAGACCCTCCTCAGAAGACTCTCTGAGATCCTTTATCATTAGAATCAGCCTTCTAGCGGTTGCTTTCCAATCAACCCTTCTAAGAGTATCCCCAGGGCTATATTCTCTTGTATAGTAATATTCGCCGGAATCTGTCCTAAAGATCGGGATCTTTAGGAGAGGTGGGCTCGTGCTTGGGTTCTGAGGAGCTGAGCTCACAGCCCCGCTGATCCCGAGTAGTCTCAATATTCTGTATATCCAGTAGAGATACTCAGGGTAGACCTTTATAGATTTTCCTATATCGATATACCTACCTAATATGTAGATCTTCATGATGCTGGGCATGTCGATCCTAACCTTGCTAAGGATATATATACCAAAGTGTTTGAACTTAGCCTCTGCAGTGATCCTAGAGGATCCTTTGCCGGTACTCTCCACATCGTTTACAGAGATCCATGACGGATGATCCCTAAGCTCTATATTCGAGGAACACCCCTTAGAGAATATTGTTATCTTAACCCTCTCCCAAACCCACACACTGTCCTTCTCTAGATGTGTCTCCACCCTACACTTTCTATATAGATATAATGATAGAACGAGATCTGTCAACATAGCCACTGCTAATGATGCGGAGATTAATCCTAGTATTATGTCTTGGAATATGAGAGAAAAGATCGCAGTATTTATGAAAGATATTGCGAGGCCGAGGCCAAGCTCGCTCAAACCTATTCTGGTTCTCATATTTTTGGAACCTCGACCCTTGTCAAGAGATCCTTTATGAATTTAGCCTTATCAACCTCCTTCATGGGATCCCTGAAATATATTCTATGATATAGTACGTATGGAGCGATCTCCTTCACATGATCTGGAACCACGTAGTTCAGCCTCTCTAGCAGGGCTATTGCTCTCGAGCCCTTGAGAAGCCATATAGATGCCCTGGTACTTGGAGGAATTGATAGATCCTCGGATCTTCTTAGAGCGTCTATGAGATCGACGATATATTTTCTAATTCTATCATCTACATATATATCCCTAACCCTCCTCTGGAGAACCAGGAGATCTTTTGTAGATATGATAGGCGAAGATGCCTGGCTCCTTAGCACATCGTCTATATTATCAATCCTCTTCAGGATCTCCATTTCGTGCTGCTTATCAACTATCTTCGTTATATATGAATACGCGAATCTATCGGTTAGTGTTGGTGTGAGTGGATAGACACCCTCTCCAGCAAGATCCCCTAAATTGATCTGTGTAGCGATCACTAGAAAGGGTTTTGGAAGATCGAAGGTCCTTCCCTCCAGAGACACCCTACCCTCCCCCATAGCCTCGAGCAAAGCACTCTGAGTTCTTGGCGGAGCCCTACTAATCTCATCCACGAGGAGTATGTTGGAGAATATAGGGCCCTCCCTCAGGATCCACTCACCCTTCTGGAGATTATAGTAGTAGGATCCAAGTATATCTGTTGGGAGTATATCCGGGGTCATCTGAACACGCCTGAAGATCCCTCCAATGGATAGTGCTAAGAGCCTGGCTGTGAGGGTTTTTCCAGTGCCTGGGGGACCCTCTATCAGTATATGACCTTCTGTTAATATAGCTACCAGGAGGAGCTTTATCAGATCATCCATGCCCACGATATATTTCCTTATGAAACCAGCTACCTCTTCCAGTGAATCCACTTTCTTCTCAATATCCTCCATCACCTACACCTTCTTCCAAGAAGCTTTCTAAGGAGCTCTTTATCCCAGTCTGGATGCTTCTCCACCAACTCCTGAATCACCCTATCCCCAGCATCTCTGCAGCCCTGATTATTAGCACCCCTATATTTTTTATGTATTATTAGTATATATGTGAGAATAATACCTATGGAGAGGAGGGCATATCTATATATGGAATCTGCTAGTAGAGATAGCATGGATACGACGCTACTTCTAAGGGCTGTATAGCTTGATATTTGCCACTTATCGATAACGATATAGGGTTTATGTGGAGAGGTAAGCTTTTCAATGAATGTCTTGCTCTCACCTAGATCGAACATTGAGTTTATAAAAACACTTGGGTCGGAAAGCACATAGAGTATTCCCCCACCAATGTATAGTCTGTAGAAGATGCATAAAGGGCCTTCCAACCTCTTAACGTTACCGGGTTCCTCTGAGAGTAGCTCTAAATAGCTGAAAGCCGATGATCTACCCAGGCATTCTCCATCCGCGTTCCTGGATATATTGATCGCTGTTCCATAGTTCATATATAATCTATATCTCTCACCATCAAACTGGATCTCGACCCTGGGGAGATATGAATTTCTATACATAAATATAGGATCTCTTAGAACGCCTCTATAAAAGGATATCCCAGTACCAAGTCTGTCTAGAATATCCCGCCCAGATCCATAGTCATCCGCTAGAAAAATAACCCCTCCTCTAGCTAAGTAGCTCCTAATAGTCTCTATCTCCTCTGAGGTGAAACCCTTGTCTGGGCCTATAATGAAAACCAAAGATCTGGGGCCAATGCTATTTAGACCCTGCACAACTATCTCGGTCACGCTATATTTTAACACGAAGCTCTGAAGCCCATTATAGAGGGGATTATCCGGCGAGAAGTCGTCTGTAGATGGTATAGCGAGGATTCCTAGAATAATAATTATGATCGATAGTGCGATACCCATCAAAATGTATCTAGCTACCATGCTGCTCACCAATATATCTCCTTAACTGCTTCACTAGGTTCTCCACGCTGCTCCTGATAATGCTAAGAAGATCTCTATATAGGGGGCCTCCATATAGATATGCCTCTATCTTTGTGAATAGCTCCTTTATATATGGAAACAATAGCCCAGGAATCCTAGCCCTGATCATGTCTAGATATTCCCTATATGTGAGGTTCCCAGCGAATTGGATGCCACTTAGGCTCTCTAAAAACCTTATGAGCTCTCCAAACAATGGTATCTCATATGTACCTATAGAGCCTCTTCCCAAGCTCTTTGTCCTAGCCTCTACATTTAGCATATCCATATGGGCCTTGCGAACCTCCCTCATCCTCTGATAGCCCGATAGGGATAAAACAGCTATCAGAGATATTATAGCCCCGACTACCATGGTGTTGTAAACAGGGATCCTTATAAGTGTGTGGGTAACTCTATAGCCAGGATCGCTGGGGATCGCTGTTATACTCAAATCCACATATGATCTCCAATATATATGTGGAACCAACAATGCATATGAATCTTCAGCAACCCTATTGATCTCAACCTCTGGTGGTAGAGTTATCAATAGTGTTGCGTTCTGATCAGGCTTTATCCTTAATATAGAGCCCACCCCTGTAAAGACATAGTCAGGCTTCTCAATGGATATATTAATCCCCATTCTATATACCTGGATCCCCAGGATTATCTCTCTAGGAGCGATCATGCCTCTCGGATATGAGTAGATAGTTAGATTATATATTCCTTCTGTAGCGTTTTCTGGGATCTTTATTACTAGGTCGCCTCGCTTATAGAGGTTATATGCTGTAACATTTATGAGACTAGATCTGAGCCCTACCACAAGATCCATGTCACTCTCTAAAGAGATTCTCACATAACTCCCTGGAACCGTTTTGGTGGTATTTGCTGTAGCCTTTAATACTGGCTTTATATAGAATATGTTGATCGTGATGTTCTCGGATCTACCATATTTATATATATTTGCGTCGCTCCCATTAGGGAGGTACTCAGCATATACATAGATATAGTTCACATAGGTCTGAATAGTTTTTACAAGCTCGAACGATCCATATCTATCTGTGTTTGTAGCTATAGTATCGTTTCCCACGTGGATCAAGATCCTCCTGCCTGGAAGAGGCCTTCCATATTCATCCTGCAGAGATCCTTCTACACGTATAGCATCTCCAGCAGTTATATTCCTTGGGTAAACGTTTATCGATATAGATATGCTGAGCAGTCCTTCCTCAAGCTGTTCCTCTAATTGCTTTGCTAAGTTACTATACCTAGACTCTATATTAGCTATAGTTGTATTTAGATTCCTATATATCTCCTCAATGCCTCTACTTACCTGTGGAATACTCCGAGTCAATATCCGGGCTAGTTCTCCCAGCTGGTCTAGGAAGATCTTGAGATCGGCAATGTTACTCCTAGCAGATGTTAGTGAGGCATTAGCCCTCGCTATCGATCCTTCTTTCAAGGATTTCTCAGCATCGTTAAGCAATGCCGAGGTCTCGTTTATTTTCACCATGAATCTTGATATTGTCTCTGTTATCCTATTATATAGATCCCTTATGCTCTGCGGTATATACACTTCCCTTGATTGATTCAATATTCTTATAGCTGATTGTATGTCCCCTCTAACATTATATTCTGATGCTTGGTTCAGCATAGAGATCACCTGGTCTATGTTGATCTCTTCCTTAGCTGTTAAAGGATCGATATGCCTTGGAATGCTGAGAATACTGAGCACAGCTATACTTGGTATTGTGAGGAGCAATGGTAGAATGATAAGCACCCAACGCATTTTTGTGCTCATTTAATCAGCACCTCATAGATCCTTATCGAGACTATTGCGAAGAACACTATTATGAGGCCCACAGCCAGGACATCCATGATAACCCTCCTAGGTCTGAAAACAGCTTTTACAATAATGTATTCAAGGGTGTACATCGATATATATAGATCGAATCTCTTTTCCGAGAGAGACCAGAGAGCGTATGTTGTGATGGCAATGAACATAGCTAAAACAGTGTTAGCCAGATGATCCCTGCTTATCAATTTCAACCCTCATACTAATAACTATGTAATCTTTAGAGCTCTCCACATACTCAATACTAGCACTGCCCATGTAGAGAGCCATTATAGAGCCAACTATCAGGCCGTAGATGCCTCCTAAAGATCTCTCAAGCTTATATGGCGATGATAGTACGGGGCCCCTGATCCTGATAACACTTTTAGAATCTATGTAGCATTCAACGCCATCAGCTATATCCATATGCTCCACAATAATACGATCAATAGCTGAGCAAGGATCAGTGATACCCTCCACAGCGGTTCTATCTATGGGGGAGAATATCTTAATTATCGGCATGCCCCCAGAGATCGTTATAAAGCCTGTGGATAGCTCCTCAGAAGGATTCTCTATCTCCCCCCTTGATAAATATATATACACCTTATCCCCATAAGCCTTAAAAAGATTATGAGAAGAAACCCTCATAGAATCCATTATAGAGACTATATTAATAAACAAGCTATTCATCATAACAGCTAGCTCCCTAGATCTCCTAGAAACATGGGAAGGGGTTAACATTATCGATAAACCTACTATCATAACACCAATCCACAGAGCTACTAGGGGGCTGAGACCAAATACCATGTATGAATACATCCCTAAAATCAAACCCATAAAGGTTAAAGCTATACCGAAGCCCCTATAACTATCTACATACATAATAAACACCAATAAAATGCCGATTCATTCGTCTGATTAAGAGTAGGCTGATTGTGTATTGGATGAAGGATTTATGAGGTTCATGACCTAGATCAAGGATAATAGATCTGGCAATACTGGTTGCGAGACTATTCATAAGCATCAATACTATATTAATAAAATCTAATATAAATATTTACCTCTCCACAATATTTATCTCAAATGCTCAGCTAAATACACAATTAGTAGCTTGATAGATACACATGAGATTTGCTAACTTTATGTCGTCATTAACATTTCTTTCAGGGGCTAGGTCTTATATGATCAGCTCAGCATGGATCCCTGGTACTTGGAGTCTATGGTATATTTTATCCCAGGTATTTAGTTTGGATCTATCTGATCCTTGTTATTCTTTCCCAAGGATCTCCTTTTAGTGGAGTTAAACCTATCAATATTGTCAGTCCATAAGCTATTGTGATAATGAATATAGCGAGTCTTGCATATCTGGATATCTTCTCTGAATCTTCAAGAGCCGGCTTTATCATTATCTCTAGCGGTGTGTTGAGGTAAACTCTATATATAAGTGATAAATCTGACTGTGTAGCTATTGCTGCTACAGAGCTTACAAGGGCTATTGAGACTAGTTCTCTCGGTAATCCCCTATAGATAGAGTAGATTGTCATAAGAGCTATTGGCGGTACATATATTGAGCTCCAGGCATATAATGTATACCCTAGATAGATGTTCTCAAGAGGGTTACCTATTCTGACTATATTGATTAGTTTGTTTATTCCGTACATTATTGTATTTATTATTGGGTTTGCTATGCTTCCTCCTGATAGATTTCTAGTTAATGCCTCTCCTACTCCTACAATAGTGATTACCATGATTAACCCCATAATGGCTCCTTTCCAGTTTCTGGCAATGATATGGAACAATATCCATGAACAAGCATACATAGCGAATGTCCACGGATGCATCATGGCTATTAAGATTAGAAGTATTAAGGAGTATATGCCAGGCCTGCTGATCATTAGTAACAATGCAAAAGGCAGTGCAAGGCTGTTTGCCTGAAATCCACCTGCTATGAAGCCATACGTGGCGTGCCCAGATGCTGTGAAGAGAGCTATCCATCCGGAGTATTTTGGTCCATAGAGCTTTTTAGAGACTATGTATGAGGTTATAACTAGAAGATCTATAGCTATTATTGGGTGAACTATGTCCAATAGAATTACGGGTTCTCTTATAGCCATATTTAGATAATAGATCATTAGCAAGTATAAGGGCCTTTCCGGATAATTCTTCTCCAAAGCATTGTGCAGTCCATGGGAACCGGCTTCTTGTAAAAATTTAGTGTAAAAATAGGTGTCAACACTAACGGGGTATAGCCCAGGGTTTACACTTGGTAAGTGGGTTAGCACTATAAAGATCGGCGGAATCATGAGTGAAGCTATTAGTAGTATAGGGGCTCCTCTATCCGATATATACTCCATATTTCTTGCTATATTTATATATCTAGTAAAAAGAGATAATATACCCATTGGTATGAGAGTTATTATAGCAACCGCTCCTGGAAAAGACCATGTGATCCTTAATGGCTCTATATACTGTCTTAGATAACTTAAATCAGATTTATAGATGAAGTAATACATAGAAGATGCAATAGATACTAGTGACAATGGTAATAACCCCATGATGGTAGCTATTAGAGCATCTCTCAACCTAACTCTGGAGAGCGCTGCTGAGCATATAATCTGTAGAGGAATTAACAATAAATATCTAGAGTCACCAAAAATCTCTAGCAAGGCATATGAAACAGGTAGAACCATGGTTGTGGATAGAGCCTTCATAGATCTCGATGAAATTGCAAACAAAACATTAAATATAATGAGCACTAAATAATCAACTAGATATGATCCAAGTAATGGCGATCCGGGTATCAAAAATCTAGTAACTCTCTCAACAGTTACAGGCGTATATAGCCATGAAGAAGGTAAATAATAAAATAGATAGATCATTAAGACACCGAGAAATACAACCCTAGCAAATCTCAACCTCATAAAAGCAACTACCACGCATTAAATACTACTAACATTATTAGCATTAATGTAGACATATATATCCAGCGGTACATCTTTCTCGGACATAAACTATAGTAGTTCTTATATAGATAAAACAACATCGACCCCAATGTTTTTTGCTTAACGATATCTAGTAATTATTTTTATAGATCCCTTAGGAGGATCGGCTAAGGCGCAAGCTCATCAGCATCACCTATATCAAATGGTCTCTGGTTATGTCTTAACTTCATAGCTTTCTATCAGCTAGCGTAATATAGTCCTAGGTATTCAATCTTATGCCTCAAGGCATGGAAATTAAGCATTATATATTAAATAGAATCTAGATTTTCTTAAAAATGTTCTTATTAATTAATGTCATTTAGAGGGCTAGGAAAATCTTAGAGAAAATATATTATTATATTCATGGGACCCTTATAGTGAAAAGATTATGGGCAACTATTAAAAATCAAGTATTTCTTCATTCTCTTTTTCTCTGGATCACGTATAGACCTATTAATATGGCTGCTGCAGCTACCCCTCCAACGATTATTAATGTTGAGTAGTCCCCACCTTTCGATATCTCCGGAACTTCTAATCCACCACCGACAACGTATAGAGCCTTTACTTCTCTGATATTTAGTAATCCTAGGATTGTCAGTACTGCTAATAGTAATCCCCCTACTATGGTTGCGTATCCTATTGCCTTTCTCATATTTTTACCCATGTCTTCTTATTGATTACTGCGCTATTTAAAGGCGATGAATACAAATGTGTCATATTTAGTACACATGTACATAGATTTGTATCTAAATCTTATAAGATGACTTCTATACAAACTATTGATACCCATGAGTAGCCTCGCATCCAGTATTGCCAGATCTATTATCCTTGATCTAAGTACTGATTCTCTTAAGCCCTTTATAGAATATCTATCAAAACTATTCCCTATAATGAAAATTAATCTAGATCTAATTAATAGGATCTTTAGAAAAGCCCTTAGACTAGGTGCATGGTCTATGTTAAAAGCATCCGAGAGGGCCATGCTCATGGCTCTTAGAAGATACCTAGCATCTGGGGGGGTGATCGTGTCTAGGAATGTGATCGAGATTGTTAAGAGGATCTATGCGGAGATAGAGATCCATAGTCTTAGGGGGAGGGCAATATTGGTTGGGATAATCACATGCCTCAGGAGAAACATAGATCCACTATCGAGGGGAGAGGAAGAACTGCTAGTAGAGGGGCTGCAATATATAAACAGGCCTGTGCCTTACAGAACCCTATAGAATGGGCTGAAAGCCGCTGTCAAGAACCGGAGGAAGATGTCTAGCTTCGAGGTTATTTAGGTAGCTGCATTCATGGATAGAGAATCCAGCGAGTCTCTGTATTCTCATACCGCTGTTTGTAGTGTTGATCTTAGCTATGTCAGTGTGATTATCCCTACTCTTAATGAGGCCGAGGGCTTGCCAAGGGTTATTGAGGAGCTCTTAGGGATCGGGGTTCCCAGGGAGAGGATCTTTGTCGTTGATGGTGGTAGTACCGATGGATCTCGGGAGATAGCTATGAAATATGGTGTGAAGGTAATTCCCCAGAATGGCAGGGGCAAGGCTGGTGCCATAAGAACTGGGCTTGAACATGTTGAGACCCCGTATGTGGCTATAATGGATAGTGACTACACATACCCAGCATCCGAGCTGCCTAAGATGCTCTGCATGGCTAGGAACTACTCGATCGTTGTTGGTAGGAGGATTCCTTTGAAGGGTTCTATGAACCCGATCTACAGGCTTGGGAATAAGCTGATCACAACCTGGTTTAACATCCTCTTCGGCACTAGGCTAGGCGATGTCTTGAGTGGCATGTATGTAGCTCGAAGCGATAGGTTGAGGGAGGTTAGCTTTGAGATGGGGGGTTTCAGCGTGGAGAGCGAGATCCTTGCCCATATGGTATCTATGTATGGGGATGTGGGGGAGCGCCCAATCCCATATAGGAGGAGGGTTGGTAGGAAGAAGTTGAGAGCCTATCACGGGCTGTTGATAGCCCTGGATATCATGAGGCTTACATGGAGGTATAACCCGGCTTTCTTCATAGCCTTGATGGGATCGCTACTCCTAATTCCAGGCCTCATCCTAGGGGCTTGGGTCGGCTACTACTACTTCTTCGAGGGGATAGCGTTCTATGTTAAAGGTGTGATAGCGGTTATAATGAGCCTCGTGGGATTCCTAAGCCTTCTAATGGCTGTGATGGCCCTCTACCTCAAGAGGTTTGAGATGAGGATTATGAGGGCTATGAGGAGGATCTTAGAGGATGCTGGGAGGAGAGGCCCTAGAGGCTAGATAGCATATGGAGGAGGATCTTAGGAGGGCGGGGTCGCTAGCCCTCGCCTCGTATCTCTACCAGCTATTCGGATCCACGGTCTCCACAGCCCTCCTGGCATTAGCATCAATAGTTATTGCAAGGCTGCTCGAGCCTGAGGGATATGGGGTCTATAGCCTTTCGCTGGCCATCCCAGCTGCCATCTCTGGGATAGCAGATCTAGGCCTAGATCTCTGGATTGTGAGGACATCGTCTAGGATTTCCAGGGAGGGGAGGCTGGGAGAGGCCTTGGGCACATCGCTTCTAGGGATCCTCCTTGTAGCCCTCGCCTCATCCATCCTCTCACTCCTGGTCGCGATCTACTCGGGCTTCATAGCCTCCTCAATCATGGGTAGGCCGGGGCTCGCACCTCTAATAGCCCTATCAGCCCTCCTAATCCCCGCAGTCTCTATAGGCGGGGCTTCCTCATCAGCCCTCCTCGGCCTCGGCCTCCCCTCATATATAGGGTTGACCCAGCTTGTTATGGCCTCCACAAAGCTCGCCTTCTCAGCCGCACTACTGGCCATGGGTCTGGGGGTATATGGTGCTATAGCTTCGCATGTGATAGGCTATTGGGTCTCATCAATATTCGGCCTATCAGCCCTCCTAATCCTGGTTGGGAGGCGGGCCAGGCCTAGGCTCCCAGGCCGGGGGGAGTTCAGGGGTGCCCTGGCCTTCTCATCACCTCTATTTGCTTCTAAGGTTGCTGGCAGCGCTTCCTCTCAGTATATATACTCTGTTATATCTAGGAGCATATCGCCAGGGGATCTAGGGGGTTTCCAGGCTGCCTCCAACCTCCTATCGCCTCTATCCCTTGTCTCGAGCCCAATACTCATGTCTATCCTTCCCGCAGCCTCCAGGCTGGGGGGTGGGGAGGCTATCAGGATATCGCTTCTAAGGGCTACAGCATACTCCTCAGCCCTTATCTCGCCAATAGCCCTTTTAACATCGATCCTCTCATATGAGGCTCTCCAGATCGTCTATGGCAGCGTCTATGCAGGCTTCTGGTGGATCCTCACTGTTCTCTCAGCATCCCACATACTGCTAGCGATCCTAGGATCGCATGCCACAGCCTCCTATACCCTTGTGCAGGGGGATTCGAAGTCGTATATGTATGCATCCATGATGGGGATAGCCTCCCAGGTTGTGATCATAACAATGCTCGTCCCCATCCTAGGAGTCATAGGGATCCTCGCCGCACAGGTGATCTCCTCAATATCGGGATCTCTATATCTTCTGATAAAGATCTCCAGGGAGCTTGGGATCGAGATCCGGGAGATCCTCTCGAAGAGCTCTATGCCAGCTCTAGCGAGTCTCGCAGCCTCCATACCACTCTTAATAGCATCGATCTCAGCCTGCCACAGCCCCATGGCACTAGGCTTGGCGGGCCTAGCCTATGCTGTGCTATACATAGCAGCCCTACCGATCCTTGGTCTGGGGAGGGCGGAACTTGAAGGGCTTCAAAAGATCCTTGAGGGCTCGGGATTGCTATCACGCCTGGCCGCGCCCATCTTGAGGTATATGATCTATATTAGGGCATTAGCAAGTAGAATAGGGATAGCAGTTTAGATCGGGCTAGGAGCCCGGGCATGCCGGATCTTCTCACACACTATGCTGTGAGCTTTCTGATCTCTAGCAGGGTCTACAGCATAAGGAGATCAGCCATCATAGCCTTTATAGGCCTGTTACCAGATGTCAATGCCCTTCTAAGGATCCATAGATGGGCTACCCATAGCCTGATCCTAGCCATAGCTGGTGGGTTGATGCTAGCAGCCCTGCTAACCCTGCTGGGTAGGAAGAGCCTAAAGATCCTATATCTCTCGATAGCCCTCTACATAATCCATATCATCATGGACATATTTACAGCCCCAACCCCACTACTATGGCCCCTAACAGGTGATGCCTACACCATTAGCCTTGAGGTGGATGGATCCGTTTCTAGTAAGGGGATCGCGGTTATACCATTGATAGAGCTCTCGAGAGAAGGGGTTAACTTCACACAGAGGGAAGTGATCGAAGGGCCTATAGCATCTCCCACAGGGGTGATTATCTCCATAGCCTCTATAGCAGCTATTACTGCAGAGAGGGCATTGAATATCGGAAAATCACTAGGTAGTGCTAAGGGGAAATCAAGCTTATAACATCTTAAAGTAGGTGGTGCCCGTAGTGGGTAGCCCGGTGTTTGTACCAAGGAGGATCGTTGAGGAGATTGAGGGGAGAGGCTTAAGTGTAGAGGATGTTCTAGTAGAAGTTCTCCCTAAGATGCTAAACCTTGATCCTAGGGTAATCGCTGAGTCTCGCCTGGAGCTTGCCGAGAGGTACCTTATTGAGGGTAGAGATCTTATCGATAAAGACCCTATACAAGCTAGTGAGAAGCTTTACAAGGCTGCTGAGGAGTGTGTTAAGGCTCTAGCTATGCACTTCAACCTAGAGGATATCCTGAGAGGCGTTGAGAAGAGGGGTAGGTGGGCTGTAGCTGATCTCGAGAAAGCTGTTGAGGCTATCAGCGAGAGAATTGGAGAGTGGGTGTTAAGCTCCTGGGCTCAGGCATGGTATCTCCATGTAGAGGGCTTCCACGAGGCTAGACTGGATAGTAGAGCTGTTAGAATTAGGGTACCCTACGTGGAGAGAATAGTTGAGGAGACGAGAAGGCTACTGGGAACCGGAGAGATGCAAGCTGTAGATGTTGAAACCAGTGAAGGAGAAATATATTAGGGAAGCACCAAGACATCATTAGGTTATTGGGCATCGATAGTCTCGAGAAGTTAGGGGAGGTAGTAGTTGAGAGGCCTGATGAAACCCACATTGATATTAGTAGGGATGATGTTAAATATCGTCTCAGGATGCTCGATGATTTAGATCACGGTAATCCTCGTAGGTGATGTTGTGGGGACAGCGTATTTAATAGGGTTAGAGAGCTAGAGAAGGTTTAGGAGGAAGAGATGGTCTCAACACTACTAGCCTATCAACCTAGTGTATCGTTAATAGAGGCTCTGGAGAGGAGCATGAGGGTTAGGTTGCCCAGGAGGGTGATAGAAGTATCACTGGCCGAGGGGTGCTCCACATAAGGTTTGATTACTCCAAGACTAGGGAGACCGATGTGGAGCCATCACCGCTTAAAACACCTGTGTTCATCTTCAGGAATGAGGAGAGCGGGGAGATAACAGCCCTAGAGATACTAGATGTAGATGAGCTACTAAGAGAGCTCGGCATAGAGAGCGGGGAGATAGCCGACGATACTGTTAACTAGTGATAGCGTTATTTGGGTCTCCCGCTAGAATCTCTAGTGTATAGCTACAATGCTATCACTATGCATTACTTGCCTAGATGGCTTTAACAGGTCTATTGCATGGCTAGCTGAGAGCTTCGCTAAGCTAAGCCATGAGCCTGATTTATAGAGCTAGACTATAATAGTGTCACCTCGTGAGAATCTATCGAAGCAGTTCAAAGAGATATAATGACCTCAATACAATGCTCTTCATATAAGACTTGAGCCCTAGATGCCAAGAATCTATGTTAGCGGATCTGCTCCTCTGGGATTTGATAGTTATTGAGATATTTAAAGAGCAAATAGAGGTATCACTTTGTAGAATGTAGCTATCATAGATGTGTAGAGAGGCTATTTAGCTGTTATGTGGGGTATGTAGTTTGTGGGGAGCCTGGAGAGTGGGTGGAGAGCTGTGACAAGGGTTGATAAAGAGGTCGTTAAGAGGCTTATCAACGAAGCTGAGGAGGCTTTAGACGAGATCAAGAAGATCTTAGCTGTTGATTTGAGCAATTTCGTGAACAACAGATCTCTCAGATATAGTCTTAGATACTCTATAGTCATGGTCGTTGAGGCTCTGGCTGACTTAGCTGTGGCTATATTGGAGAAAGATTTTGGGGTAACTGTCGAGTCTTACAGAGACGCTTTTCTAAGGCTCGCCGAGAAAGGGGTTATAAACGCTGAAGTAGCTCAATCTATGGTGAGGTTAGCTGGGCTTAGAAACATCATAGTCCATAGATATTGGAGTGTGGATGACATGCGCATTTACAATGGTGCCAAGAGAAGCGGGGTTGAGGCGGTGGAGAGGTTTATAGAGGAGGTTCTAGGTTATGTCGAGACTAAGGATCCTTGAGGAGGCTAGGAGAAGACCTAAGACCATCCCCCGTGATGTGAGGGAGAAGATACTCAGGATTATAGCGGAGAGACTTGGAGCTAGAGGGGAGGTGGAGCTTGTTGTTGTTTTCGGTGGTTTCATCGAATCCGAGGTTTTCAGGGATATAGATATAGCCCTTTACACAAGCCACATTGTGGATATCGATGAAGCTCCAACCTATGTTGACGCCATTAGAGAAGAGCTTGAGAAAGTAACCGGGATAGGGGTAGATGTTTTACTGCTAGAACCAGAGTATACACCACCACATTTAATAAACCACCTGCTCTCCAGAGGTAGGATTATCGTTGAGAAGAAGAGTGGTATAAGCTCAATTTTGAGGATACACGCTATAGAGGAGATGAGGAGGTTGAGAAAGCTTAACATGTATAGCTGGAAACCCGCGGATAGGGTTTAAACAGATCCCAGTCACTTTGATCTCACCCCACTTCCCCATCCAAATAGGTATTTAAATGTTGTTGGGGATTAGACTGAGTGGGTGGGTATGGTCGTAGAAGCTCTTGAGAAGCCGTTGCCTAAGCCGACGAGTGAGGATTATATTAGCGCGAGGCTGCTCGAGGCCCTCGCCAAGGCTTACCTAGCCCTGGAATTCCTAGGTAAAGGCCTCGTTAGAAATGCCGCCGGTAAGGCTTTTCAGGCGTGGAGAGCGCTACTCGCCGCCCTCCTCAGACTGGAACTAGACAGGCTGGTGCGGATCGCGAAATCCGACGAGGAGAGGAGGTGGTTGAGGGAAAGGGCGGCACCCGGAGTCCCGACAAGCAGAACGAAGACATTATCCCAAATGCTCGAAGAGGCTGGACGCCCTGGAGTATCCCTCGGCACGGCGTTGGCGCTGGAACTCCACGACTACCAATACAACGGGCCGGATCCAGATATGGCGGTAAGCAAGTACAGGAATAGGGAGGAGGCGACAGTCGACGTGAGGCTACTCGTGAAGGAGCTAGCGAAAAGAGTTGAGGAGCTGAAGCCCAGAGTGAAGTGGTACGATGAGCTGGAAAACACACTCAAGAAAGTGGTGGAGGCGCTAGGCGGGAAACAATAAACGTGTAGCAATGAAGATGAAAATTATGGGGGGGCTTAGCAAAGAGCTAGTCAATAGCGAGGAGCATATAGGGCAGGGAATAGCTGGCGAGGTTGTAGCCTTGAGCTCTATAGACTATGTAGAGCTTCTTCGTAGACGTAGCAAGACATATTATGAGTATTCCCAGGAGGCTTTTGAGAGAGGAGACTACGATATAGCGATTTTCATGGTGGGGCAAGCTGCTCAGCTACGCGTAAAATCTGTAATTTTAAGGATCCTCGGTTACACACCTAGAACCCATAGGGTTCGAGAGTTACTGGCAGTGCTTGCAGAAGCCTTATCCTCTTTAAATAAGAGCTCCCTAGCATCACGTATTAAAGGCTTTGTTGAAGAGAATAGAGAGGCTCTAAGGCTTATTGAGGAAGCATATACTGGGTCAAGGTATCTCTACAAGGTTTATGAGCGAGAGGATGTTGAGAAATCACTAAGAGTTGTTGAGAAGCTACTTAATCTACTGGAGGCTATCGAGCATGAAGTATTCACCACGTGAAAAGCTTATCATAGAGATTCAGACTAGGAGGCTTAGGGAGCTTCTAAGGTGGCGTAGCTATCTCCCAATACTTGTTGAGGCTGTTAAAAGGGTTCTCGGCGAAGATGTTGAGGTCTACGTGTTCGGCTCGGCTGTTGAGGGTAGGTTGACTATTGATAGCGATATCGACGTAGCAGTAGTGGTCGAAGAGCTACCCGGGAGCGCCAGCAGGAGAGTGGGGATACTCAATAGGATATGGAGGATAATGGAGGATAATGGAGTCCCATGGTGGTACCCATTCGAGATACACCTGATGACACGCGAAGAGCTAAAACTACTAAGAGAAGTAAAGTTCGTCAAAGCAGAAGACCTCATAAGAAGCAACAACCAGTGATGCATTGAGATCGACCAGCGAAGAGACGTCCAGGTACTTTCGCTTTAAGTATTCGCTGTTGGGGGTTGAAGGTATTTCTTCCTCGAAAGTGTCTAGAGAATTTCAATGCTATTGAGAAGGTTGTGCTATTCAGGTCAACATCTCTATTTGAAAGGGCTTTTACAGCTGAAAGCCTCGCTATTTATGGTGGGGATGAATGTTTATAAGCTTCTCTTTGGCTTATTGTTCTGAGGTGCTTAAGCAAAAACCTTTTGAAATACATGTTGTGAATAAGAAGATGTTCGAGATATACAAGTGAAGAGCTAAGCTAGTGAAGTTATGCTAATAGAAGTGATTTTAGATGCTCAAGTATTTTGGAGAAAACTTTGAGAGTTTCAAAGCATATAAGACGTATCTTCATAAAAATTCTTCTACAGATACACGTTTTATAACGATGGAAATATTAGGTTCGCATCGAATATTCTAGATATGTGTAGCTACTGTGAACGCTTCTGTGACTCTCCCAAAGCGTGTTGTTGATGAGTTGGAGAAGAGAGGTCGTGATGTGGAGGACTTCATGCTTAGACTGCTTTCGAGAGAGCTTAACCTAGATCCTGAGATTGTTGCCGAGGCTCGTCTAGAGCTTGCTGAGAAGTATTTTGCTGATGGAAAGGAGCTTGTTGATAAGGATCCTGTTCAAGCAAGTGAGAAACTATATAAAGTAGCTGAGGAGTGTGTAAAGGCACTAGCTATCCACTACAATCTCGAGGATATATTAAGAAACGTTGAGGAAAGAGGTAGATGGACAGTAACAGATCTGGAGAAAGCTGTTAAAGAGATTTCTAAGAGGGTTGATGAGCCGTTCATATCTTACTGGGATCATGCATGGGTGCTTCATGCGTGGGGATTTCACGAGGCAAAGCTAGATAGCGAATCTGTTAAAATGATGATAAAATATGTCGAGTCTATGCTTGAGAAAACAAGAAAAATCTTAAAATAGATAAGAGAAGAATCTCATAATCTACGACATGTGCTCCAGAAACCCGAGCTCTGGATAGATGAGCCGCCACCTGAGAAAGATCCTGAGCTTGATATTGAGAAGTATGTTGCTTGGCAAACACCTCTCCACAGAGAAGCTTTGAAAAGAGCTCTTATAAAGTCTTAGAGGAAGTTAGATGAGGATGTTTTGCTGGGTTAACAGTGTTGAGCTTTAGGCATAGGGGTACGAAGCGATGTTGAAGAAGGTAAAACTATCTTTTGCACCTGGTCTTGAGGTGGAGTTCATCGATAGAGAGAAAGGCATTGAGCAGATTTTTGAAAGGGCTGAGAGAGGTACTTGGCAACCGGTTGTTGTTTTTGGTCCTGAAGGCTGTGGAAAGACCTCTTTACTTTTACAAGCAGTTGAGATTCTTAGAGAGCAGGGATACAGCGTCATATATTTTAACCCTTTGAGGAGGGGGTTTGAGGCTGATGTTGGTATTGAAAGCATTAAGCAACGAATCTTGGAACGTTTAAGACAAGTCTCTACAGAGCATGAGTTTGTAAAGCTAATATGGCTGGTTATTGATGTTGCTCTTGAGATTCTTAAACATGGAAAGATGAGGCTTGCGATAATAGTTGATGACGCTTTTCAGCTTATAGGAGTTAAAGAGGCTGCAGTATTGATCAAAGGTTTGTTAGAGCTTATTGAACATCCTGAGGAGAATTATGAGAAGATAGTCGCTGTTGCTGCCACAAGCGAAGGCTTGTCAAAAACTGAGATAGGAAGACATAGATGGGCTGATATTAGAGCTATGTGGAATATGAGTAGAGAAGGTTTTGAAGAACTTTACAAAGAGCTGAGAAAAAAGTCTCAGATAACATGCCTGGTTTTGACGATATATGGCTGTCGACTGGCGGAAACCCGTCGCTATTCTCACAACTATATCAAGTCAAATGGAATACGGACACAGTTATACATGCATTGATAGAAAATAAAAGTATAACATCCGGCTTCATTAACAAATGGAGAAACTGGCTTGAAGAATCTGTGAGAGACCCTGACGCTCTCTGGGCCCCAGATGCTCCGCAAGAACTTGTAAAAGAGCTTATAGAGAAAAATCTCATTATATACCATATGCACAGAAGATTTGAATATCGATGGATCGACACTCCTCCACCAGAGAAAGACCTTGAGCTAGGCATAGGAAGATATGTAGCCTGGCAGACACCACTACATAGAGAAGCTGTTAAAAAAAGATCAAAGAGCTATAGGGCATGAAAATATTGTCACAGAATATGTTGAGAGAGACATATTATTTATACAATGGAGATATTGATGAAACAGAGACGTCAATGAGAATCTCTGTTAGCTCTAATCCATCTAGAGACAGTACCCGCTGGAAGAATAGGCACATCCCTAAGATCATTCTCAATCTTTTTGAGAAGCTCCTCAGCCTCAAGTCTAGAGACGGTTTCTTCAATAAATTTTCTTATTAAATCGCTCCAGTTAATATTATGAAATTTCTTCATTTTCTCTCTAAGATCTTGAGAAACTCTGATACACACAATATTAGACATATGATCTTCATGATATATTTATTGTAAAACAAGGATATAAACATATGCGTAAAACAGCTTTTGAACAAAATATTGGAGTAATAGAATGTTGAAAACTTGAGAGACGTTTTGATTAACACGTCAAGTGGTTATCTAATAGCTGCTTTAACTCTTGTATCCGAAGTCTAGATGGCTTAACAAGCAATCTATACAGAACATGGATAGCAACATTATCATATCTAATCACAGTCAAGCATAGGGAACCCATGGGCAAGGAAGATTGCTTGGGAGAAGCAGGAGAAGAGCTAGCAATAACACTGAGAGACCCTATTAGTTAGTTAATACTGTTGTGAGGATGTAACTAAGTGAGTTAGTATGACATTTCACGAAGCTATTAAGAAAGCTCTTCAGCACTTAGAACTAGCCGAAAGATTCTTAGCTGAGGGTAACGAGCTAATCGATAAAGACTCTGTGCAGGCTTCTGAAAAGCTCTATAAGGCTACTGAAGAAGCTGTGAAAACCATTGCCATAGCTCTTAAACCGCCTGAAGCTGATGAGGCTGCTAAGAGGGGTAGGTGGACTACAGGGCTTCTTGAGAGCGCTGTAGTGAACATTATGAGGAGACTTGAATTAGATGAGCTTTACCACTGGTGGGGCTCAGCGTACAGGCTATGTGTAGATGGCTTCCACGAGGCTAGGTTTAGAAGCATAGATGTTATTCTAAGGCTTAGAGATGTGGAAGCTGTAGTTAACTTAGCAAAGAAAGTGCTCAAGATGTGTAGCGCGTAACATGGGTAGGGCTAAACAACAATGTTTTACTCTTCTTAAGCTGAGTTCTTATTGGTGCTACTGAGATGGGTCTTGTCTGGGTTGATGCTGTTATTAGGAGCCCATTCACAGATTGGGCAGTGGCTGTGAAAGCTTTTGTGGATACAGGTGCCACTCTCACTGTGGTTCCTAGAAGAATTGCTGAAGAACTTCAGCTACCTGTGATAGGCAGGAGAAGAGCTGCAACCGCCAAGGGTCTTACGGAGCTCGATGAATGCCTAGGCGTTGTAGAGATTATGGGTAGGAAGGCATATACACACATACTCGTATCAGATGATGTAGATGTTGTGCTCATAGGTGCAGTAGCTCTCGAGACACTAGGCTTTGAAGTGGATCCAGTTGTAGGGAAGCTGAAGGAGGCCAAGACATACCTGCTCTAGGTTGGGGATGCCCATGGTGAAGAGGATTAGGCTAAGTTTTGTTCCTGGGATAGAGGTTGAGTTTGTTGATAGGGATAGAGCTATTCAGCAAGTTATTGAGTGGAGTGAGAGGAGCACAAGGTTTCCTATAGTTGTTTATGGTCCTGAGGGCTGTGGAAAAACTGCCTGGCTTAGACAGACAGCTGAGGTTTTGAGTGAGAGAGGCTACGAGGTGTTCTATATCCACCCTCTGGATAGGCTTGTCTATGCGGATGTCTCTATACCGAGCGTTAAGGAGGCTTTTCTAGAATTTGCTCAGAAGGCCTTTGCCGAGGATGCTCTGAGCCGTATTGTGTGGGCGCTATTCGACTTTGTGAGGGATTTGCTTAAGGTGAGGAAGGCGAGGGTAGCTATCATAGCTGATGATGTGTTTCAAGCAATTGGGTTGAGATATGCAGCTGCATATGTTAAGGGACTTCTAAACATGATTGAGTATCCTCAGTACAGCTACGAACGCATGGTGGTAATCGTGGCAACAAGTGAGGGGGTCTCAAAGGCTGAGATCGGGAGGCATAGATGGGCAGATCTAATGCCCATGTGGAACATGAGTAGAGAGGGCTTCGAACAGCTATATAGGCAGATACCTGGGCCGAAGCCTAGCTTCGAGGAGGTTTGGAGGATTACGGGTGGAAACCCAGGAATGCTCGCAAAGCTATACAAGGCAAAGTGGAGTGTGGATGAGGTGATCAAGAGCATCACAACCTCTAAAGATCTAGACACATTCATCCTTTCGCTTAGTGCTGAGGAGAGGAAGTGGTTACTGGAAGCAGTTGAGAACCCCGATACCCTGCCAGCTAAAGAGAAGCTACCACTGATGCAGAAGCTTATAGAGCTTAACCTAATCATAAGCTCCATAATCTATCGAGACCCTGAGCTATGGATAGACCAGCCGCCACCACAGAAAGACCTTGAGCTGGGCATAGGCAAGCACATAGCTTGGCAAACACCTCTACACAGAGAAGCAGTTAGAAAAGCTCTACAAGAAGCATCCATAGCATAGATGTCAAACCCCTTCGCAGCTTATCAGAACCTCATAACACATATAAAGCGAAACAAGTTATTCCTCTACTCGACACATCAGCAATGAGCGTAGTAAACGTATTAACACTCTTAGCACTAGCTCTTGCACTAACCCACTTCAGCTTCCCACTACTGTACTATCTGTACCTTAGGAGCAGATGGCTTAACAAGCCCTGGGATATTAAAAAGGATCCTTCCTACAGACCTAGGGTGACTATTATTGTTCCAACATATAATGAGGCTGGTCTCATAGAGTCTAAACTTGATAATACTTTTGAACAAGATTATCCAAAAGATCTTATAAGCATAATTGTTGTCGATTCTGCAAGTACTGATGGGACTATTGATATTATTAAAAAATAGGAAATTCTGAGAATAGAACATATTAAAGTATGTGAAAAATGAGTGGGAGAAGTAATTCTATAATGATTGTTGCTGGTACTAGACCTGAGGCTATTAAATTAGCGCCTGTAATATGGTCTCTTGAGAAACTTGGAGTAGACTATATTTTTGTATGGAGTGGTCAACATTATGATTATGAGATGAGTCGTATATTTTTTGAGCAACTAGGCCTGCCCGAGCCTGATGTAGATATAGATGTTAAAAGCGGCTCTCATGCTGAACAGACTGCCAAGATTATGATAGGTGTTGAGAAGATCATTGAGAGATACAAGCCTTCTATAGTTGTTGCTTTAGGAGATACCAATACTACACTTGCAACAGCATTAGCATCTACAAAGACTTTAACACCTTTTGCACATGTTGAGGCTGGTTTAAGAAGCTGGGATCGTACGATGCCTGAAGAGATTAACAGAATTATTGCCGACTCTATAGCTGAACTTAATTTTGCACCAACACAACTTGCAGCTATTAATCTTATGCATTCAGGCGTCCCTATAAGAAAAATTTTTGTAACTGGAAACACTATCGTAGATGTAGTGAATAGATATAAAGATCTTATTTATCAAAATGCTGAAAAACTGATTTCAACATGTAAAGCTGAGCCAGAAAGATATGTTTTAGTCACTATTCATAGACAAGAGAATACTGATAATAAAGAGCGTTTAGAAAATATTGTTAATGCTCTGAAAGAACTTTCACGATATCTGCCAGTCATTTTTCCGACTCATCCAAGAACTATAAAAAGACTAGAGGCTTATAATCTGCTAGGATCTTTAAAATCTAATGTCTCAATATTAAATCCTTTAGGATATTTTGAGTTTCTAGGACTACTTAGTAATGCAACTATTGTCTTAACTGATAGTGGTGGCGTTCAAGAGGAGGCTTGTATAATAGGTGTGCCAACATTAACTCTTAGATACAATACTGAGAGACCTGAGACAGTCTTAGCAGGAACCAATATTGTTATAGGAGTTGAAGCCGTAAATATAGTTAAGACTGCGCTTGAGATCATAAAGAATCAGAGTTATATTAGTAGAAAAGGAAATTGTCAAGGATTGCTCGGAGATGGTAAAGCTGGAGAGAGAATAGCAAGTATACTTAGAGATTATGTTGATAAAATTAGAGTAGAAGAATCTGATATTCGAAAGGATCCTTACATACTTCATGTGTTACTGGATTATAGAGAGAATAATTGTGTCTCATATGAGATTATATCGTTTTACGATGAAAATGGTATACCAACTTTGGATCCGCATAATGCTAGAAAGATTCTTGCACGAATCCCAAGATCAGAATTTTCTGAATGTCTGAGGAAATCATAAGAATATTAGTTATTCCTAGCAGTGACTATCTTGGCCATCCATTTCCACAGAGACATAATCATTTGTTTGAAAGAGTACATGATGAAAAAGAATTTGAGGTTCATATACTTAGATTTGATCTCTTCGGCAGATCTAAACTTGTTTCAAGATGTATAATTCATGAGATCCCGTTAGAGATAAAAATAAGAAACACAGGTCTTTATTATCTATCGAATGTTATAAACTATGTTTCTGAGATTCAGAGGATTATCAAGAGAGAGTCTATTGATATTGTCTTTGCTGGAAATCTATTGCCTCCATTAACATATGTTCTTCTAAGAAAACTTATGGAGAGAAAGATTCCTTTTATCTTTGATCTGCAGGATTATTATCCTACATCAGCTACAGGATATCTAGCTGACGTCAAAAGTGTTTTTGGAATATATCTAAAAGGTTTTTTCGAGACTATGACTAGATATTTGATTAGAAATGCTGACGTTGTAACTGTCCCGGGTGTTGCATTAGCTATGTACGCTAAAGACATTGGTGCCAAAAGAGTTTATATACTGCCTAATGGTATCTCAGAACATTTTCTTAAGAGATATGATGGTGAGAAGATTAGAAGAAAACTTGGTTATGATGATAATGATATGATTGTCGGCTATGTAGGTAGTATAGAGTTTTGGCTAGATATGAAGACATTAATAAAAGCTGTATCAATTGCCAAGATGAATAGATTACCAATAAAATTATTGTTAATAGGCAGACATTTACAGACAGGCTATTCATTGAGGGTGGAAAAATGGTTGGAGGAATACGATGTCAAAGATATTGCTACATGGCTAGATTTTGTATCACATGAAGAGATTCCTGAGTATATAGCTGCTATAGATGTTGCAACAATACCTTTTGATACAGAGAATCCTACGGCATATTATGCTGCACCAAACAAGTTATGGGAGTATCTTTCACAAGGAGTATCAGTAGCTTCAACACCAATACCTGAGGCACTCGCATATAGATTTATAAGAAAACTTTTCATAGTAAAAACTTCTGAAGAATATGTGAAGGTATTTGAAAAAATATTTAAATCAAAAGATAAGTTCTTAGATCCTTATATAGAACAGATATTAGAGAAAAGACTTTGGAAACATAGCGCAGACATGCTAAGAGAAATATTTAGAACGCTTAAATCTGCCAAACAACATTATTAAGAGGCTGAGTATTATAAAGATAGTAAAGATAGCAACATCTTATTATCCACACATAGGCGGGGTAGAATATGTTGTTAAATCAGTTGCTGAGAGACTTGTTAAAATAGGACATGAGATAACTGTGATCGCTGGAGAGCCTGAGATAGATAAGCCTCGTGAAGAAGAGATAAATAGTGTGAAAATTATTAGATGGCCTGTCTGGAGCCCTGGAGAAGCATATCATTATCCCAGGAGGAGGGATGAGCTGAGGAGATTGTTGAGAGAGATCGTTAGAGATGTTGATGTTATTCATATTCATAGTGTTCATACTATTTTCACTATGTATTCATTGAATATTTTGAAGGATCTTGGTGTTAAGATTGTTGTGACACCTTATTATCATGGTACTGGTCACACGTTTTTCAGAAGATTTCTATGGATTTTCTGGAGAAGATATGTAAAAAATCTGCTGAAGAATTGTGTTGTTCATACCGTCTCTAGGTTTGAAGCTGAGATTGTCGAGAGAGATTTTGGGGTTAAGGCTGTTTCTATTGAGAATGGTGTTGAAAAATGGATAAGAGATTTAAAATGGGATCCTGAGAATTATGTTTTTTATGGTGGCAGGATTGAGAGATATAAAAATATTGATCTTCTCGCTAAAATTGTTAAGATCCTTAACAAAAGATATGGTCTTGATCTTATGTTAAAGGTTTTCGGCAAAGGATCTTATAAAAAGAGATTGGAGAAATCTCTAAAAGATCTTGGAATATATTATGAGATCAGCGATTTTAGACCTTTCGAAGAATATATAAAATATCTTTCTCACTCAATGTTTTTCGGATTGTTATCTGAGAAAGAGTCTTATCCACAAAGTGTTAATGAGGCTAATGCTATCGGCGTCCCAACTATTGTTACTGGACCTTGGGGACTTAATTTCAGAGATAGAAGACGTACTCTTATAATTGATCTGATGAAAGACCTTGATACGCTGGCTGATGAGATATATACCTTCTTAAGAAAAGCTTCTGAAGAGGATAAAAGCTTGGTTCCTACATGGAGCGAAGTTGCTCAAGAATATATTAAAAAACTTTATAGTGATCAAATATGAAGATACTGGTCACAGGTGGAGCAGGCTTCATAGGTAGTCATATTGTTGATAGACTTGTTGATGAGGGCTATAAGGTTAGGGTAGTTGATAACTTAAGTAGTGGCAGAACTGAGAATCTTAGGAGACATACTGATTCGAATGCTATAGAGCTTTTGATCGGCGATTTAAAAGATCCTCAGACGGCGTTAAGATCTGTGGAGAATGTTGATGTAGTCTTTCATTTTGCGGCTAATCCTGAGGTTAGAGTAAGCAGTATAGATCCTGAGACACATTTTAATGAGAATATTATTGCAACATTTAATCTTTTGGAGGCTATGAGAAAGAGGAATGTTAGAGAGATTGTTTTTGCATCATCAAGCTCAGTATATGGAGAGCCTGATGAGATACCTGTTGATGAGAATGCTCCTATAAAACCTGTCTCAGTATACGGTGCAAGCAAAGCATCATGTGAGACGCTTATACACGCCTACTCTAAATTATACAAGATCAAGGCTGTGATACTTAGATATGCAAATGTTGTCGGGCCAAGACTTAGACATGGAGTGATATGGGATCTGATCAATAAGCTGATTAAAAACCCTAGAGAACTAGAGATCCTTGGAGACGGAAGACAGATTAGAAGCTACATATATATAGACGACGCGGTAGAAGCAACAATGATCACATGGAGAAAAACAGATGTAGACTACGAAGTCTATAATATAGGTAATGAGGACTGGATAACAATAGACGAAGTCGCAGACGAGGTAATAAAGACCATGAAATTAAAAGATGTTAAAAAGATCCATAGATCACTATTACATGGAGTCGGCTGGTTGGGAGATGTCAAGAAAATAGCTCTGAAAATATACAAGATAAAGAGATTAGGTTTTAAGTCAACAAAAAATTCAAGGGAAGCGGTAAAAACAACTACAGAAGCTCTTTTAAAAGAAATTAGTGACATCATATGAGGATTCGATAAAGTAACGTCTTACTATGAAGATTGCTTTGATAAGAAGAATAGATATAACAGCTTTGGACGGTGTTAACAGGTTTATTGCTCTCTTGGGAGAGGGTCTGAGAAAGTTTGGTCACGAAGTCGAGATCTTCAGCTGGTGCTATAGAAATGTTGATAGGGAAAGGCTGGAAGAATGGTTCAGAGAAATGCATGGTCTAGACGTAGCTATACCAATTTACACATTACGTAAAGAGCCTTGTAAAGGCGATCCATGGAATAGAATAGCTTTAGACTGGTTCTTAAAAGGATCGAAGATCCTACAAAGCAAAGATTTTGATGTTCTTATTGTAAACGGCGTTATTCCTCTTAGGTTTAGTCCTAAGATAGCTGTAAATCATGGAATAACGATTGAGGCAAATAGATTTATTTATTATATGGCAAAAATGCTTTACAGACATTATGATAGAGTGATTTGTGTTAGCCATAAGCTTAGGGAAGAGGTTAAAAAAGTTCTTGGTGTAAGTTGTAACGTTATTCCTCTGCCTATGAAGTTAGAACTATATAGACCTAGAGATCTCAACGAAAGAGAAAATGTAGCGATCCATATAGGTACAAGACCTGTTAAAAATCCTCATATAAGCATTGAGACAGTAAAGATCTTGAGAAAAAAAGGTTTCAACATTAGACTTATTATTGTAGGAGCCCTCGAGACGCACCCTATGAATAATAGCGTGGAGAGTAGGCGGGGCTTAACAGAAGATGAGAAAAACAAGCTTTTATGTGAAGCAAAAGCCTTGATTCTCCCATCAAGATACGAAGCTTTTTCATATGTAGTTTTAGAGGCTATGGCATGTGGAACACCAGTAATAGTATCTAATGCAGTGCCAGATGAGGTTGTGATCAACGGTTTTAATGGGATCAGAGTAGGTAGTTTCAATCCAGAGGATTATGCAAACGCCTTAGAAAGTCTATTAAAAAATGATGAGCTTTGGCTAAGGTTGTCTAAAAATGGTCTCGAATTTGTTAAACAGTTTAGCTATATAGAGATCGCTAAGAAATATATTGATCTTATTCGTGAACTTTTATGAGAGCTAGAGAAGCTCTGTTAAGTATAGAGGAAATCGTTAAAAATTTCGGTGATCAGAGGGCTATTGGTAGTTATTATCTAGAGTTTAATAGGAGGTTAGAAGTTTTAAGACTTGCTGAAGAATATTGTAGACATAGCTCAACTATTTTAGATCTTGGTGCACAGCCTTTCATAATATCCTGTGCTCTTAAGAAGATGGGTTTTAATGTCACTGCTTTTGATATTGATCCTGAGTCATATAGAGAGATTGCTGATGCTTGTGGCGTTGGTGTTGTCAGATGTGATCTTGAGAGAGATGAGCTAGGCGTTGACAATGCTGATTGTGTCGTGTTCACGGAGGTTTTGGAACATCTGCACTACTACTATGTACCCTTGGTTTTAAGCAAGATAAACAAGGCTCTGAAGCGGGGAGGCGTCCTAATCCTTACTACACCAAATATAGCATCATTATTCAGAAGACTGAGGCTATTGCTAGGCATACAACCACAGTACAGTTTTCACGTACATGAATACACAATGAAGGAGGTAGTAGCGTTGCTTAGAGAAGCAGGGTTCGAGATAATAAAAGCATACTACTCGATAGTAAATGATTTAACATATATTGATGCAGATCCAGAGGAGCACCTAAGGATCTTAAGCTTCAAAGACCTGGTGAGGATTGCTTTAAAGAAGCCAACAAAGCTAAACATCTTAAGGCTTTTAGCATATCCCATAGTAAAGATCAAACCAAGCCTAAGACAATTGATAGTAGTTATTGCAACAAAAGCTCGAGAACCAACGGTGCAGGTACTGGAAAGATGGGGATGAAGACTTCTATCGTTGTTCCGAGCAGGGGATGCACATATCTTAGGTATTTACTTAGGGGTCTAAGGAGTCAATCATACCGATCCTTTGAGGTTATCCTGGTTCTCAAGGATTGTGATCTTAGGGTTGCGGAGAGTTTGTGCCAGGATTACTCCTTCAATTGTATTATTATTGAACAGAGGGAGGGTTACTTTACTCATGCTCTTAACTTAGGTAAGAGTGAGGCTAAGGGAGACATAACAATATTTACTGATGATGATGTTATACCTCCGCGAAAGTGGGTGGAGAGATACATCAAGCTACACACTGTTTATAGACACGCGGGGGTGTGTAGCAGGGATATATACATAGATTTGGAGAGAGTGAGGCTTCTATCTATACCAGATGATAAGCCCATGGTAAGGCTTTACAGATTGTTTATTAGATCTTGGCTTGAGCAACCTCTTCCACTACTGAGAAAGTATAGGCTAGGGGTATACATATCAAAGAATCTGAATATAGCACACGGATACGGCATACCAAACAAAACATGCTACTCACTACCATTTAGAGGAGCCAACATGAGCTTCAAAACAAGCTATATCTACGATTCCTGGTTTCCAGAACATAAGTTGTTAAAGAGGGCACCAGGGAACGAGCAATATTTTGCTCTGCAACTAGTTCTCAAAGGCTTTGATACCATATACGTTCCCAACAACCCCGTTTTTCACATCACAAGAAGAGAAAGCTTATCAAGAACTATGTATAGAGAGGAGCTAAAGAGGGAATTCGAAATTATGAAGAGCCTCTATATGGAGCTTCTTCAGAGGCATGGTGTAAGGGTTTGAAGGTAGCGTTAGTATCTTCAGGTCTTATACCTATACCTCCGACTAGGGGTGGCGCTGTAGAAGAGTATGTATATCAGCTCTCAAGACATTTAAGAAGACTTGGAATCGATGCTGTAGTTATAGACGCTAACTATGATAGTAGTAAGGTTGTTTACGAGGATGTCAATGGAGCACAAGTTGTTAGAGTGCCAACAGCTAAGCCGTCTGTAGGCTTCAAGGAAAGAATCCTTAAAGAACTTCTATTCGGAACCACAACTGCGAACTACATCAATAGGGAGGGCTTTGACGTTGTCCACGTTAATACTGCTTGGGTCGGCTTCACTTTAGCACTACGTAGAAATGCTGGAAAGCTCAAGTCTCAAGGCTTTGTGTATACATGTCATAACCCTTTATGGCCTGAGGATAGGGTGCACATGGGGGAGAAGATTGTTAGGCTTGTAGAAGGCTATACTATGAAGATAGCCGATACCGTGATAGCATTGAACAAGACCATGCAAAAAGCGTTGACTGAAAAAGCTAAGGTTGATCCAAGGAAAATGGTTATAGTTCCCAACGGTGTTGATACAGAGTTCTTTAGACCAGAGCTTAAGAATGAGCAGATCCTTAGCAAGTATGGGTTAGAAGAGCAGAGCTATATCCTGTTTGTTGGCAGGGTATCCCCAGAGAAAGGTGTACACATATTGCTACGAGCTTTTAAGCAAATAGTAAACGATATTCCAAAGGATTTCAAGCTTGTTATTGTGGGACCGTTAGCTAGCGCATTCAACTCTGCACAGATATCCAGCTATGCTAAGGCTGTGATGAGATATGCTAAAGAGGGGCTGGGTGAGAGGGTGGTTTTTACAGAAGCAATAGATAGAAACAGTCTTAGGGTCCTGTACTCAAATGCCTACTGCTATATACTGCCCTCTCTTGTGGAAGCGTTTCCAATGGTTCTTCTAGAGGCAATGGCCTCGGGAACATCCCCAATAGGCTCTACAGCGGGTGGAATACCAGACATTATAATTGACGGCGTAAACGGTTTACTATTCAAAAAAGGGGATTGGAAAGACTTAGCGAGTAAGTTGTTAATGTTAATTACAGATAAAAATCTTAGGGATAAATTGGCTACTAATGCTAGAAAGCATACAGTGAAGTACTATGGCTGGTCTTCTATAGCATCAAGCCTTAGTATGGTTTATAAAGGGTTGATGCGATGAATATAATAATTCTAGGTCCTAGAGAACCAGTTCCACCGATTAAGGGGGGTGCTATAGAGAAGCTTACATGGAATTTAGCAAGATTTCTCGTGAAAACAAATCATAATGTGGTGCTTATTACAACATGTGAAAATTTTAATGGAGGTATTAATATAAGTGTGCTAGAAGGAGTGGAGATAATCTGCATATCTAAACCTATTTCCGGTGCACGTTTCTATATCAAGGATATGCCCTATTTTTCCATTAAAGCTAGGAGAATTATAGAAAACCTATTAATTCAAGAAATTTCAAAAGACGAAACGTTAGTTCATTCGGCATATTTCTACAATTTGTTAGCCTTCCAGAAATTCGATAAGATTCCTATTATTGTAACAGAGTTTGAACATTATCCCTGGATCCCTGAATATCAGTATCACCGTCCCTTTACGAGAGGAGCCCAATTATTGCGTTGGGAATTAGATTCATTGATTAGAGTAACCTTGGCTCAAATAATTTTGCCTATAGCAAATGCAATAGTATTTATTAGTAAGCAACAGAAAGAAAGTGCTTTAAAGCGTGTCGCATTCATCAAGCGTCAATCCGTGGTTATCCCCAATGCCGTTGATACTGATGTTTATAAACCAATGAAGCCCGGTAAAGATAAAGAAAAGATTGCTGGAAATGCAGAACTAGTACTAGGCTTTGTTGGCAGATTAACGCCTCATAAAGGCCTCCACATACTTTTAAAGGCTATAGGAAGACTAGAGCCAAGTTATCGAAATAAGTTAAGGTTAATCATTGTAGGACCTAAAGCGCCAGGATTCCGAGGTGAAAAGCATAAACAGTTAGATCCCTACACTCAATACATTCATTTTCTGTTAGAGAAATATGATTTAAGGAATGTTGTGGAATTCTCAGGCCAGGTGAAAGAGGAGGAAATGCCGTATTACTACAACATTATCGATGCATTAGTGCATCCAAGTTTTGTTGAAGCATTTGGTCTTGTATTGATTGAGGCTATGGCTTGCGAAAAACCTGTTATAGCATTCAACATTCCTCCAATGAACGAGATTATAATCAATAACGTAACAGGCTTCTTAGTAGATCTATCTATAGAGAAACTCGCATCAGTATTAACATTCATTATTGATAATAGCACTGTGCTCAAACCTTTAGGTGAAATGGCAAGAAATAGTGTAGAACGCAAATATTCTTGGAACGTTGTGATAAACGAGTATATAGAGCTGTACAAGAGGGTCTTAGGATTAAGGAGCTAAAATCATGGAGACGAATTTAACTGTGATAATATGAGGTTATATAAATGAAGTTAAAAATACTTCATATAGTTCCTATTTTTCATGGGGGAGTAGGAGTTGTCACAAGTAACTTAACTAAAGCTCTTTTTAGAGAAGGCGCTGAAGTAGTTGTAGCTTCTCCTGCGAAACCTCCTATAGAACTTCTTAGGTTAAACATTACATACTACCATTTGAGACCCCCTTTGCTAGGAGAACCATTATATACAATTCAATTCTACACCTTAAATATTAATGCCATTAAGGATATTGTAAAGAAGGAAAAACCCGACATTATATTAACTCACGGCCCTTTAATCATAATGGCAAAATCCATCCATAGCATTCCTATAATCTCTGTTGTTCACGGAACATATGCTAATGAGGTTAAGTGGATGTGGAATCACCCTATCTTCGGTGATGAGCGAGTCAAATACATTTTAGGTATACGTACAATATACAAATTTGACACGACATTGTATAGGCTATTCACAAAACCGGATAATGTTTACCTCGTGGCAGTGTCTAGGAATACTAGGAGAGAGCTTATTGAGGCTGGGGCTCTACCAATCAAAGTTTTCTCCGTGCTTAATGGTGTCGACAAGGAGGTTTTTAAACCCATGAACAAGGATTATGCGAAAACACTAGTTGAAGAAATACTCAAGGTTAGGCTAAGAGACAAGGTATTGTTGCATGTGAACCCGGGACCAAGAAAGGGTACTCACATCCTCATAAGAGCTACTGCCATACTAAGGAAAATCTATGGAGATAACTTCACTCTGCTAATAGCTGGAAAGGTAGGATCAAAAACCTATAGGGAGTATATAGAGAATATGATAAGAGGTTTGAAGCTTGAGGAGAACATAAAGATGCTTGGATACGTAGAGCAAAGAGTGCTACCACTGCTCTACAACGCGGCAGATATAACCATTGTTCCTTCATACTCCGAGGGAGGTCCTCTAACAACACCAGAATCATTGGCTTGCGGGACACCAGTAATAGCAACAAATGTTGGTGGTAATCCAGAATATCTTAAAATAGTGCACCTGGATTCTTTACTAGTTAGGATCCGTGATTATGATTTTTCCGTTACTTTGGCCAACAAAATGTTTATAGCGTTGCAAGAGGAATGGAATGTTAACATCGACCTTGTACCTTCATGGAATAGCAATTCACAAATCTACATCAATATACTCAAGGAGCTCTCGAAGTTGGTGTATAGGAATAAATAAGATTCTTGTCATAGCGCCTAATTATACGCCTGGAACAGGTCCTTCAAATGCATTATACTTCTTAAAATACGTTAATGCAACTAAGATTCTCTTTTTTAAACAAGATTCTTCGACCTATTACAAGGACATGAATATGTATGCGCTAAGCATTTATAACCTAGGAATCAATCATTACGTACTTTCACGTATTGTTAAAAGTCTCGTGGAGAGGCTTAGACCTGATTACACACTGTCCATAGCGCCAGAGCTTTTATTAAGCCTTGAAGAAGAGGTTCTCAAGAAAACAATAGTAATACCTCAAGGAGTCTTAGAGCCTGTTCATATAAATATGAGCCTACATCAATTAGAGCTTATCTACATATCCGGAAATAATGTTTGTCCCAGGGAGAGTTGGAGGCAATGCTACAATATCATATTATATGCTTAGAAGAATTACGGAGATATTCCATCCCCGAAAAGTGGAGCTTATTTGGAACCCTGTTAGGGAAGCATTCTTCGAGCTTGGCTTGAAAAAGCTTCAAAAACAACCTTATTAAATGAAAAGAGACCGAAGCTGTTGTATGTCGGTAGATTAACGAAGCTTAAGGGCATGGATAAATTAATCAAGTTCATGCCTGAGGTTCTAAGAGAGTATCGAGACGCTGAACTTCATATTATTGGTAGTGGACCTTTACAAAGCTATCTTACGCATCAGGTTCGTAAACTCACTCTTGAAGACAAGGTATTTATCCGTGGAAGATTATTAGGTGCTGAACTTCTTCAGCACTATGCTGATAGCACACTGCTTGTAACAGCATCATATCGGGAAAGCTTCTGTCTACCCGTAGCCGAAGCAGCTGCCGCAGCAACACCTTCAGTTGTAAGAGAGGTTTATGCTCTCAAGGATCATGCAATGCTTAGATATGCTATAGACTTTAAGAGGGATAACCCGGAAAACTTTATAGAAGCAATAGGTAAAGCATTAAATAGATACGAGAAACTAGCTTTACGAGGATTTAAGATAGCGCAACAGCTTTTTCACCCTAGCATAATAGCTAAGAAAATACTTGACCTCTTGCAGTCACTAAAAATGAGCTGAAGATGAAGCGTGAAACCTATGTTAAAGATTATTACACGAAACACCAGCAATTGCAACTAATGTTCATGGCGATACGGAGTATCTTAGACTAACTCATCTAGATAGCCTACTAATAGAGGTTGATAGATATTATTTTTTGTTATCTTTAGTAAGAAAGAAACTCTCTGTATAAAGAGAGGAAGAGAGGAGAAAATTAAGTATGTTTTTACACCGTTCCATCTATTCATGATATGGCTCGCTCTTTGTATAAATTACTCGATGGTATAGTTATATAGTTAGAAATCTATAAGGTGGTGGTGGCACTATGCAAGATCTGATAATAGTTTCTCGTGCAGGTTCTTCGCAGCAAACATATATGGGAGGAGCAGATTCGTCTGCTTATTATATTTTCGAAGCCTTGTCTCGCCAAGGCTATACTGCAATATATTTAATTTTATGCACTAACTGCAAATCTGTACGTATTCAAGAACAAAATCGGTCTCAGATTGTAGAGGTTCCTTTAAAGCATTTACATATTTTCTCCTTCAATTTCATGTCCATAGAAAATACTAATACCCTAACAAAGAGTATTGAGAAGCTTCAAACACTATTAAAACTAAGAAATTATAAAAATATATATGTCATTGTAAAAGATCGTATATCATTACATTATTGGATACATACAAAAAGAAAATTAAAGAAAAATAATTATAATATTAACTTACTATGGGTTCCAGGAGGCAATGAACTTACATGTCCTCTTCATACAGAGATATGTCCCTATTCAAACTCATATACAAAGACTTACGGCCACTCTATATCAGCTTCTTTCTTTTTCACGAAGTGCATACCTCATATCATAAAGACTAGAGGATTAAGTATTTATCATCTCGCTTTGTATCCTTATCTCAGAAAAGAGACAATTAAATATATAGATGGTATTTTAGCCACAAGAACTGTGTATATTGAAGGATGCAAACTCCTAGGTTTAAAAAAGTGTAAATATATCGGATTTGGCATAGATACCGATATATTTACTCCTAGAGAAAAAGATGAAGTGGTGAGAAAACTCTCTGATGTTTATGAGTATGTTAAAACCAAAAATGTTTGGGGTAACTTTGATTTTCTTCTCTCTGAAGCTTCTAACAATAAGTCTATCATTCTAGGTTTTATAGGTGCAACAAGGCCTTTGTGGAAAAACGTTGAACTATTAATAAAGGTATTTAAAGATATTAGCAAACAGTATGAAAACATTTATCTGCTCGTTATAGTGCGTGAGGCTCCTATATTATCTTCTCTACTATACGGCCTACCAAAAGAGATCCATAAAAAAATTGTGGTGTTTAACAGAATTCCACACATATATGTTCCTTTATTTTACAATCTTATTGATATATTTATAAATCCTTCTCTTCTCGATTCTCTAGAAATAAACACTCTTGAGGCATTAGTATCTGGTAATTTTGTGTTGGCAAGTAATAGAGGATGTATAAACGATCTGAGATATCTAGGGATAGAATCTTATTTAATCTTCGAACCAAACAAAGTATCTCTACTTAATACTTTAACTCAACTATTAAAAAACTTTGATTACTATAGAATGGAAATGATAAAGAGTCTTGACCATGTAAGGCAAATATTAAGTCTAAACTCATATGGGAGAAGGATAGTGAAAGCCTTAGATGAGATGTCCTTAAATGTTTAGGTGGATAAGTTGATAAGTAAGACTAGCGATATATCTGTTATTCAAGTGGGATACGTTGCAAATGTGCCTTACTTTCTGTGTTATGGACTGGAGACATTAGGTATCCGGTGTTATAATGTCATACCGCGATCTATACTTGAGTCAAAATACGCAAAGATTTTCTACGGGTCAATCTATAACGGAAATCCTCTTAAAATAAAGCTTCTCATAATTGATGACAATACACACATTGACTTCATAAAATCATTATTAAAAATACTTTACAAAATGCGGGAAAAATATCGCAACGTAATAATTCATCTACATATAGGTTCCGCATTGAAAGATCACATAATTCTAAAGCTCGTAGGTAAAATCTTAAACTTCAGACTCTTTATACATATGCATGGAACAGACTTGAGGAACTTGTCTTATATTAAAGCAGAAGTACTTAAAATATTATATCAGCATAGACCGTGGTTTGTTTCAACACCAGATCTTCTCATGTATTGTAGACATTTAAATATTGAATGTATATGGCTACACAATCCTATTGATCCTGTGATAATTTCGGAACTTAGATCAAGGGAGAAACCTTGGAATACAGATATTATTAGAATGTTCATACCTACAAGATTTGATGAGACTAAAGGTCTCAATACTTTCTACGAATTGCTTATTGATGCATTACGCGAAGATCCAAAGCTACCCGATAAGTTGTTAATATACATTATCGTATGGCCTAACACTATGACAACAATGAATTATTATATTCAACAATTAAGAGAAAGAGAGGTTAAGATAAAACTTCTTCCCTTGTTAAGCCGTAGAGAGATGCTTGAGATGTATTACAAATCAAATATAGTGGTCGGCCAGTTTATTTATGGCACTATGAGTCTTACAGAACTTGAAGCCCTATCTTTACAGAATTATGTAATTATGAGACCATTGAATGCTATAACACGCTACGCTTACAAGACGCACTTCGGAATGCAAAAGATACCTATTTCCGAAATTCAAAACTCTAATGAGCTTGCCACTCTTCTTAGTTCAATTCCTCAAAGACCTAATAAGGAAGGATTATCTTTTACAGAAAGAGTTGCTAACACGTTTAAAATTAGTAGAGACTTAGTGAAATACTATCAGAATTTAGACTAGCTAAGAAGACTAATTATGATAAGTAAAAAATCAGTTTTAAACTCTTTTTTAATTCTCATGATCGTTCTTGTCCCTCTACTTTATATTATGAGCCAGTTAGCAAAGAGCTACGTACTTACGATGTTAGCATTACTTCTTTACTCGATGCTAGCATCCTACTTAGCTGTATCTAGGCAAGGTAAACATTTAATGTTTCTATTAATAATGTGGAGCTTATCTATTTGGATTGTGGTATATGTGGCGCTCTCACCGAGTTGGATTCTTGCAAATGGTGATCTGCTTTTAATGAGTAAGGTTAGTGAGGAAATTATTTCCGATGGTTATTACCCGTTCAAAAACGAATATCTACTTGATGTTAGACCTAATTATGTTTTTTATCCTATTCCCTTTATATTACAAGCAATACTCTCAATGGTTACATCAATTAAAGTACAAATATTGATTTATGTCTCTATATTAATGTATGCCGTATACATTTTAATTATTACGTTAATCTTCATATTGATGAAAAAAGTCCCAGAAAAATTTTTGCCTCTTGTAATGCTTCCTATATTGAGCTTCATAAGTCCACAACCTATTGGCTTTATCTACTCACATGTATCAAGAGCATTATTATTTTTATTTTTATATGTCTATGTAAGATCGTTCCTAGTAGAGAAAGAGGTAAAAACTTCTATCATTACTTTAACGCTACTTGCTTTATCATCCGTGTTAGGCCATTCACAAGAACCTATAACATTTTCTATATTTCTTATGTCATTTATCGTGATGATATTATTGCTACAACATAAAATTAAAAAATCCTTTTATCTGCTGATTCCAGGATACATATTTTTATTATCGGTATTAACCTATAATACTTATACTGCAATATATGTGTTTCAAAGTATAGCTTCATTATTAAAACATATATTGATTGCTTTACTACCGGAATCTTCTATAAACGTTGCAACTCAAAAAACTTTTATAGCTCAAGGTGTTCTGAAATGGTGGGAGTTTATACTTCTTGTGATAGGATTTGTTGCCATGATGCTTTATGTAATAATAATTTTGTTAGAGCATTTAATACGTGCATTAAGTTCTCAAAATCGACATATAGTTGCTTTCGACCTTACGATAATTATATATGGCTTAATAGCTTTATTACCTTTAATTATGCCGGGTATCGGTACCGATCTTTTTTTCAGACCTCTATGGACACTTTTCATAGCATTATCTTTATTACCTATGATATTAATCTCACAAGAAGAAATATTCTTTCATTCAAGAAATTATAAACGAATCAAAGTATTTTTTGCTGTGATGGTTATATTAACACTATTTATACTTTCAAATTCTATCTATATGAGGATACATCTAATTTCTTCAACTGTTTATACGCATGAGGCGTCAACAATTGATATTATATTAAAATCAGGGCTTATAAAATATTTACAAGGCTCTGAGATAAAGATATTCAAAGTCATAATTATAGATTCTCCTTATCAGCCAGCATATGAGATCGGAAGGGCTTTAATATACTTAATAGCTGGAACTAAGGTCGAAACCATAATTCTAAATATACAACCAGAAGTTAAAGAATACATAAGTCTGTCATATTTGAATGGGTTGATGAAATATAGAGAATTTATCTCATCTAAAATTAATATAGAGAAATACATTCAAACTTCTTACGTCATTACTTCAACATATGATGATCTGTCAACATATAATATTCTTATTTCAAAAAATGTTATATTTAGTTTTAAAAACATTATAATGGCAACATAAGTGATCGCTGGAATATTATTTGCGGTGTAATTGGACTAAAATAGATATGTCCCTTCAAAGATTTTCATGAGACTATAAAAAGGTCATAAGGCGATAGTATATGTCAATAATAAGGCTTTGTTATTATAGTCATTAATAAAAGCTTAAGGTCAAACTTTTATAGTTAGATAGTTAGAGACTAATATGAGGTTGTTATCAGTAGTAATACCTGTAAAAAACGAAAAAGAGAATCTTATAAAGCTTTGTAAAAGTATTGCGATACAGTGTTGTAAAGAGGCTTTTGAAGTTATTATAATCGACGATAGCGAGTCTGAATATGAAAATTATGTAGGTGAATGCATCGATATACTAAAGAGTACTAAAGTGAATGTAAGATACTTTAGAGGAGAAGGTATAGGTGTAGGTGCTGCAATGTTTAAAGGTCTTTTAAATGCGGAAGGTGTATTTATTATTTTTTTAGATGCCGACAACATTCTAAGAGAAAATTTTATGTCTAAAGTAAAACCTTTGCTTTTAGATGGTTTGTTTATATCATTTTTTTCAAAAGGCGTTATTCTAAAATGGTCAAAAGGGCTTTATTATGCTAACCAACTTGTTGGTGCACTTAGAAAAGGTCTTATCTTCCATAAAAGATATGGTTTTATAAATAATCTTTATATCTGGCATCGAGAATCAATTCTAACATTCTCTGAATTAAAAAATCCTAAAATCTCTTTGTTAGATCAGATAGATCTTAAGAAACTAACTGAGTTACATATACAGAAAATTAAGAGGTATCATAATATTGATGAGATCTTAGTTGAAGATCATAGACACATATATGAAACCTATAACATAGATTTTATTTATAAGAGGTTAAAATGGTATTGGGGTTCATTTAATAGCTTAAAAAAAGTATTAAAATTTAGCGACGTAAAAATATATTTGATAATTCTGCCAGTAATAGTAGCAATAATGTTCATAATTGGGATACTTATATATATAGAATTTCTGATAATTTTAATCGCTTTATACTTATTACAGCTCTTAATAACTGAAAAGTTGGCTCATAAAAATCCTTTAGCTGAGCTTGCAACAAGTGTCATCTGGCTTCCGATTCTTCTTATTATAAAAGGAGTTTTAGCTTACATAATACTTATTAAATTAACAATAAGTAAAAATAAAGATCATTAAAAAATGTTTCATATATGTTCGCAATCTCAATAAACCTAAAGGCCATTAAATAGACTAAAATATCTTATAGAAAAGTTTCCTAAGATAGCAGAGATAATTTATAAGTTTCTAGAGAAATAAATATGGTCGTGTTTATGGAGAACGTGATTGTTTTAGGACTTGGTGAGGTTGGCAGACCTCTCTATGAGATAATAAGATCCTCTGGTTTATACAAAGTATGCGGCTATGATATTAGAAAAGATGTGTCACCTTGTGAATTCAAAGATCTTCCAGATGATCCTGATTATATTCATGTAACATATCCGTATTCTAAAGATTTTGTAGACAACACTTTGAGCTACATAAATATGTTGAGACCTAAGAAGATTATTATACATTCAACAGTTGCCCCAGGGACAACTAGAGCAATATATGAGAAAACTGGCGTTCCCACAGCATATTCTCCTGTGAGAGGTAAACATCCTAATCTTAAGAGACATATGATGTTCTGGCCTAAATGGGTTTCTGCATATCCTTCTGAAAAGATCTCATTATTTGCTGATCATCTCTCTAAAATAGGGTTTGTAGTTAAAATAGCTAAAAACCCTGAGACACTTGAGCTTGCAAAACTTTTTGAGACAGCATACAGAGCTCTAATGATTATTGCTTGGCAAGAGATCCATAGGCTGTCCAGAAGATATAAAGCTGATCTAACAGACATCGCAGAATTTATAGCAGAAGTACATGAGGTGTTAAAAGACAGACCTGTGTTTTATCCTGATTATATAGGTGGACACTGTCTAATACCCAACACAGAAATATTAGATTCAATAGATCCTGACACAATATGGAGATTTATACTAGAAAGCAATAGAAGAAGACTTGAAGAAATTAAAGAAGAAGACATTAAAAAAGAGATAGAAGAGCTTAAAAAGATCTCCTCTAAGCTTATCCCAACATGGTATTTCACATAGAAATAACTAACATAGTATAGTGATAAAGAGATTATGCGTAACATTATCAAAATAAAAAGAACATTATAAAATAGATTAATCAATCTTCTCTTTTAAGCTCAAAAACAACTGTTCCTCCCGAAGTATATGGCTCACCAGGATCAGGACATTGAACAAATCCGACATCATCTTTCTCACCGATCCCAAGGGATTTGGCTGAGACGCCTTTCAGAAAAGGCGTTAAAAGAGTAAGCATAGAAGCAAAAGCATGAATACATAATCCTCTTCCTATATCAGATAGATAAAATCTTTCGACAACAAAACAATCCCCAGGTTTATAACCAAACGCACATCTGCCTCTGACCTCTTTCACACATATTTTCACTCTATAACTCAACTACTCACACCCAAAGAATATAGCTCTATGCTCTAATTGATAATATAAATAATAGATTTTCAATTTTTAATAGAATCTTCTACATATAGATAAGACTGTTCAAAGTGTTATTCAGCTTTAACGTCTTTGAGTTATATTATCTTATCATAAATTTAGAGAGGCTATGGATCGCGTATCTGTAGATCTTGATATAATAATAGTTCAAAAGATATTTATAAAGCAGTCAGGCTTCAACATGAGAAAGGATTCAGGATAATAGTTAATGTGCCTTATATAATAACTCTCGCAAGAAAAGGCTTCATAGCAGATTTATATATGCAGCCCTCTTTCACATAGATCATGAGATACCTTATGAAACGAAAGAACATCGGGGCGATAATATTAAACAGAATAAAAAGAAAAACCTATTAAAACTCTCCAAAACCTATACACAACAATAACATACAAAAGATCTTTACAGACATAAAAAGGTTCGAGACGATGTTTTCTCAACAAACAGAATATTCCTTCGATCAATAGCCTGTTTATACACTTTTTATTTTTCTCTCATTCTCACATCCTAATCTTTTATAAAGCGATCTTTAGATAACTAATTCTTCTTCAAACTTTATTAATAAAGATCAGAGGATGAGAAGTTTTGATTAGAAAGGTAGCTATTCTCATAAATTTCAGAGGCTGAGGTTTTATGGTATTGTCATTAAATGGTATTATGGTAAATGTCTATAGATATTGTAAAAATATTTTGTAGGCTTTTTCTTGCAATATTTTTTATCGCAACTTTACAGAGGAATGAGTTTGTCTATGTAGCTTTTTATTACCATATTATTTTTGTAATATGATATCTTTTTTCCGAGACTGCATCTTCTCTTTTTTCATGGTGTCATATTTCTATCTTCGGCTTAAATTTAATACCTTTCTCTGGTATAATATGGTATTAGAGAGGTGATACATAATATGTCGTATAATTTTAATTCTCTTGTCTCGAAGATAAGGATCTTTTTAAAAAGCATAGGCAGAGAAGAGATCAAAAGTCTGTCTCGTGAGAACTTTGCGAAAGCCATAGGGATCAATCCATTATATATTCGTTCTGAACATAAAAAGTTTCTCGCCAGAATTCTTCATCAAGAGTTCGGAGTATCATATAAGAAGATTGCTGAGCTTTTAGCAATGAGTATGCGCGACATTCATAAAGCTGTTAGAGAAGAGATTGATAAAAAGATTATTGAAGAAGCTGAGAGAGAGGTCGTCTCTGTCGAGATCCAGGCTAAAGCTATTGAGCTGTTAAGATCTGGTGAGATTAAGAATCCTAATGATCTTGTTTTAAAACTAAACGTTTCATTAGATGTTGCAGAAAATCTTTTTGAAAGGATTCTTAATAATGAGAGGATAGTGACAAAGCCTGTTATGGAAGCTGTCTTGAGAATTGAAAGATCTATGAGAAACATCATGAGATATGCAACAATAATAGAAGATGTGTATAATAAAAAGATTAATGAGTATAAAGAGAAAGCTGAGAAAATTATTAAAGATCTTGATAATAAAATAAATGAGATAATGTCAGCTATTAAAGATGTCGAGAAACGTAAAGAGGAGTTAGAGAAAGAGATTTACAGTCTTGGAATAATTTTAACAAGCGGAGGCATAGAAATTAGAGTAATTAAAGAGTTTTTAGGACGTCTACAAGAGTTAGAGAATAGAACATCAAAAAGTGAAGAAGAACTTAAGAAACTCAGAAATGACATACTAACAATCGATAGAAAAGTCTTAAACATAGCTACTGAGGTTAGAGGATTAAAAGAATTTAAGGAAAAAATTGAGAAAATGATAAAACTTAAATAGTGTTATATCTTAAGATCCTGAGAAAACCCATGACATAAGATCTAAAGAAAGTTAAATTAAAATAACAGGTCCTAGACACCTATGAGCTTATCAGATTTTTAAAGTCGATCATATAAAGATCTTTTTTGACACTAGTTAAAACATCCCAGAAAAAGGCTTATAACAAAAAAGCTCTATAAATCTAGGCTGACCCTTAAATCTATGGGTCAGAAAAACATATCGATAGAAAAGATCCTTGGATTCTATGTCGCAACTTTTTTGAGGGTCAGAAACTATCATTCAGTTGATAGGAGGTTTTTTGTTTAATAATTCTTTGACCCATAAATTTATGGGTCAGATTTATAAGCTTTTTAAGAGCTTATTATCTCGGGACCTTAATGTCTTTACGCTCTGAGGAGAGAAGGATCTGTCCTAGATGTGGTGAGTCTTATTCTTATGTTGAGAAAATTAGTATTGGCGAAAGATCTTATCTTTATGCTGTTCATTATTATGTTGATGAGAATGGTAGACGTAGAAAGAGAAGATGTTATCTAGGTCCTGTAGATGGTTATGAATATGTCTCTAAAACTCATGAGATAATTTTCTATGGTCTCGATAAACAGGATCGTTATATCAGATATCTTGAGGAGATTACTGATCTATTTAATGTTAATGAGCCTATATCCACAGATCCTGAGGAGTTTAAAAAAGAGTTTGAAAATATTATGAGAACAAGATCTTTAGTCAAAAAGATCAGTTATAAAATTGATGAGAGGCTTAGAAAAATCCTTGAGACAATAGTTAGCGATATAAAAGCATCTCTAGACTTGTTGAAAAAAGATTATTCAGATGATCCTCAGGCTCAAGATATTATTAAAGAACTTGAGGCTTTTAACAAAAAGATCGATATAACGATTCTTGATAAAAACTTTGTAAATGAAGAGACCATAAGATCTTATGTAGAAAGATATCTACTGCTTAAACAAAGACTTAAACAGTTGCACAAGGCTCTCCCTATAAGCGGATCTCAGGCTTCAAGTTAGAGAATCATATTTAGACTCTGCTGAATCCT
>Ga0326762_1000087_pt1 | contig 48032 bp, 40 predicted proteins | sample NORPS_S_FD_207669 | JGI IMG/M metagenome (GOLD analysis project Ga0326762, IMG submission 207669) | Hot spring sediment microbial communities from Norris Geyser Basin, Yellowstone National Park, WY, United States - NOR.PS_S | ecosystem: Environmental > Aquatic > Thermal springs > Near-boiling...
TCCTACAATTTTTCTCTTATAGGAGAATACTGAAAAAGATAGAGAGCTTAGCAATTCAGGAAGGAATAGAGGTAGTGAAGGTAAATCCAGCTTTCACATCAGTTATAGGTATGATGAAATATTGTCCGCAGTATTTTATAGATAAAGATATAGCAGGAGCATATGTTATAGGTAGGAAAGCGTTAGGTTTTCAGGAAGAAATTCCAGAGAACTACAAAAAGCTTCTCAAAAGCCAGATTTACATTCAATATGCATTATGGAGATTAGGGAAAATGGAGGAGGAATTGAGAAATAAGTTGAATCAAGAAAAAAACAAATACAAAGCAAATGGAATAAAGAGGGATTTGAGGAGGTTGAAGAAGGAGAAGAAATTTTTGGAGAAATTTTTGGAAAAATTTTTGATGGAAACAAATAAAAGCTCTCAGAGTGAGCCAGAGACCCAAAAGCAGGGGAACCTGAGGAAGGAACCTGTGAGGGGTCCGGAAAGCGGACAGAAATTCTGGCGAGTTCTGAGGGTAGCCTTCGCTATACCTCTCCTTGGGAGGTTCTGTATGAGGGACTTCTCTCCCTTGCGCCCTGTGATGGTGCAAGGGAAGTGGGAGGGGGTAGCGATGAGGTTAGGTCCTGATGGCTTTGCAGGGCCGCCCTGAAAATGGGGTCGTTCTCATTGCGGCAAAGCTAGTTAGACTTTTTGCCAACATGATTTTTTGATATGAAAAACTGCTCTAGCTGTCCTGTCAAGTAAATAGTTCTCCACATAAGGAGTAATAAATCAGCTTTTGCTGATATGATGTCAAATTTTGCGTTTTCGTATTGGAACTCATAATCCATAAGGTCAACAGAAGTTAGTTTTCCATATCTGAAAAGTTCCTCTGCTGATTTCAAGGATTTTTCAGCTGATGCAAGTCTGCTTTGAGCGAGTTCAAGTCTGCTTTTTACAAGTTCATATTCTTTAATAACCATTTCCAAGCTTTTGATTTTTTGTCTTTTCAAATCTTCAAGTTGAAACTCAACTGATATTTTTCTTTGCTTTACTGCAAGGTAGTTGTGGTAAGTTCCACCAAAATCAAAAGTCAAATTTGCTCCAACAGATAAAACGGGTATATTCCTTTGTTCAATAAAAGAACCGAAAGAGTTTATGAGAGAAAAACCAAAAGATATTTGCGGGAAGAGTTGTCCTCTTTGAGCTTTTGAAAGTCTATCCAATTGCAAAACCCTAAATCTTATAGATGATATATCAGGAGAATTTTCTATATCTATCTTTTCTTGGGTTATTGAGTCAAAAAATCCGAAAGGATCAAAAATAAAAATGAGTTCATCAATAGATTGAGAAGGAATAGGATCTATATCATCTTTGCCCAAAATCAGAAGAAAATTTTGCAGGTTCTGGTGGAGCTGAATTTCTATATTTTTAAGTTGAAGTTGAGCTTCATACAAAGATGTTTCTATTCTTGTGAGATCAACTTCGGGAATAAGTCCAGCAGAAAAAAGGTTTTGAGCGACCTCATAATGCTTTTTCATCCTCTCTAAATTTTCCTTTGCTATATTTTGAGAGAGCAAAAGTTTAGAAATTGTAATGTAAAGATTTACAACTCTGAAAATTATTTCGTTCTTGAAAGCCAAAAACGAGTATGATTGAGAATCGTAAGAATACTTTTGAGCTTCTTTGAGGTACCAAACAGAACCATCAATAGGTAGAGATTGAACCAAAGACAGAGTAATTTGGGTTTGATCTGGCTTTCCTACTTTTACTTTTTGCATACCTATTTGAGCTTCCGGTAGTTCAAGGTTTCTTCTGTAAGACGAATCAACAACTAATCTTGGAAGCACATAAGACCAGGCAGCTTTTGCAGTATATTCAACATCTTTGAGAGAGTATCTTTGAGAAGAGACTGAAAGATTATTTTCAACAGCTATTTTTACTGCCTCATCTAATGTAAGATTTATAGCAAAAAACAAAAAGGCAAAAACCACCATAAGTCAGAATTTTGTTTCCAAAAAGAAAAAATTTTTTAAAGCAGAAATTTAAAATTAGACGAGAAAAAACGCAAAAGGGACAAACAAACTACTATAATTTTTCGCCCTGTTGCATATATCTTTAACTCTTATTCCATGTTTCTTATTTCCCTCCTCTTATATATCCAGTAATTTCCGTATTTTACTACTAAATCAAAGTTATCCTCTATACATTTCTGCAACATTGGACAAGAGCTCATAAAATGTCCTGCACTATATCCGAAATCAGGATAATGAATCACAAGTTTAGTATTCTTTCGTAGAAGATCATCGCAAATTTTTAACTGCTTTTCCTCTGATGGCAGGACAATAGGATCAATTAGCGAATCATAATAGGTAGGATTTCTTCTGTTAGTTAGGGCATAAAGAGGGGGAGCAAACCATGGGGTAACAAAAATATAATCTCCTTCGTTCGTATTTTGATCAATATATTTGATAACAGCATTTACATTTTTCGCATCTGAATGATCTTTGAAAAGCAGAGTTCCATACTTTGCCTCAACCGGATGACGATAAGTTTTCAGCTGAAATGCGATATAAATAAAAAAATGTGGAACCGAAAGCAATAGTAAAAGAGTTATTATAGCATATGCTGACCTGAGAACTTTATTGAATAAATTTTTATTGAAATCTTGCATACTTTTCCACAAAAAGAAGACTACGAGGAAAAATAATGGATTAATGGATATTACCAAATGGCTCATATCAGAACGACCAAAAGATTTTGGAAAAGTAAAAAATCCCCAAAGTAAAAAAAGCACTATAATGTACCTTTCATTTTTCAGATATCTTCCATATATCAGATAAAAAATAGATGTAGCTAAAATAATAAAAGGCAAAAGATATGATGTTGTAGTGTATATAAGACCGACTATATCATGAAATAACCTAATCTTGTAGTAATTCCCTCCTTTGATACTGTTGAAATCCTCTAAAATTCTATCTAAGTACCAACGAGAATCAGTAAAGTATGGCAAATTCATAGATGTACCATGTAATACAGACTCTATCAATACCCATCTTAACATTTCTTTCCAAATATCTATCAAAATAATAGAGGTAATAACAGGAAATAAAAATGATCCACCAAAAAGGACGAAAAGCATGGTAGCGATGGATTTGATTTTCTTTTTTTTAAGTTTTGCCCAAATAAGAACCAATAAAAGGAACGAAAGAGAAGCTGCCCCAACCTCATACAACTTAAAAAAAGAAGCTAAACCCAAAAATACTCCTGTTAAAAACAGATTTGTAAGTTTTTCATCTTTTAGGTATCTCAAAAGGAAGAAAGCAGATATAAGAAGAAATAAAAAATACACGTGTATATAAATAAAACCTCCGTAATGTCTTAAACCGTTGAAGATAACTAAAATAGTAGCTACTGAAGAAAAGAAATTGTCCTTGAATATTTGCCTTGCTACAAGAAAAGAAGAAACACTAATAAAGGAGTTGAGGAAAACTGTCAAAGCAAGCAAGATATTAACATTCAATCCAAATACCTTATATATAAAGGCAGGCAAAAAACCTCACCGGGAGGAAATATCAACCAAAAATCTCTATAAGGTAATTCTCCATATATGATTCTCAAGGGATTATTAATGTATTCTGCTATATCTCCCGCGGCATGTGTTCGGTTATATACAATAATATTTGGGAGAAAGGTAATAATAAAAAGGAACACTAACAAAATAGTTGGATTAACTTTATCAAATTTCTCTCTGAAATTTCTGAAAGAATAAGTTTTGGTCAAAAGCACACAAACACCCCCTACATAACTTCACAAAAAAACCAGAGTTGATCTACCTATGCAAATAAGATTTTCGTTAGAATAAAATTCGGTTTCAAAAACAACGAAGACCATATCTTTCCCTGTCCTCTTACTTACTTTTTTGTATATATCTTTGATTTTTGTTCTGTATCTTACTTTTCCACCTAATTTGGGAAAAGAGAAAATTTCGTATTCTTGCTCTGCGTGTAAAAAAGTTTTATATCCTGAAATTTGCGGGTCTGGTCTTCCTTTTCTGAAAATAGTAAAGAATGTTGGGAAAATCCATCCGTTTTTTATATAATCTTGTAATTTATTTTCTTCACCTATTGCGGCGAGAAATTTTTCAAGGTCTTTTGAACAAAATTCTTCCTCAATCCACTCCCCTTCTTTCCCTTTTACGCTCTCGGAAAAAATAATTTTCTCTTCACTCATGATATATTCTTTATTTGGTTAATTTCTTTTTTATTGGTTAAGTTCTCCCCTAACAAAAAGCAAAAAATCGTTTATCTTTTACCATTATTTTCTACCATATTCAGCATTTCCATAAACATATTCCAAGTACCAAGAGTATGTTTTTTTTATTCCATCTTTTAGGCTAATGCGCGGTTCCCATCCGAGTTTTTTTATCAAAGATACATCAAGCAATTTTCTTGGAGTTCCGTCTGGCTTTGATCTATCCCAAGATATTTCTCCTTGAAATCCAACCGTGTCTTTTACGATTTGAGCAAGCTCTTTTATTTTCAAATCTTCCCCTGTCCCGACATTCACAAAATAGTCTTGGTTTAGTTTCCTTATATCTTCTGCATTTACATTTTCCATAAGAAACACACAACATGATGCAAGGTCTTCTACATATAAAAACTCTCTGAAAACCTCCCCGCTTCCCCAAAGTGTAACTTTATGTTTTTCTATCCCACAAAATGAAAGAGCTTTTTCTATTGAGTTCTGATCTTCAAAATTTATTTTTTCATCAAGTCCAAAACCCAGAGGAGTTTTTCTTATATCTTTTATTATACCTTCAAAATCATCTTTTTGTAGAAGTTTTGCGAGATGAAATTTTCTTATAAGAGCTGGAATAACATGAGAAGTTTCAAGATTGAAGTTATCACGAGGACCGTATAAATTAGTTGGCATAACAGAAAAGAAATTTGTCCCGTATCTTTCGTTGTAGTATCTGACAAGCTTTATAGCAGATATTTTTGCGATAGCATAAGGTTCATTTGTTGGCTCAAGATATCCCAAAAGCAAATATTCTTCTTTCATAGGTTGAGGGGAGAATTTAGGATATATACAAGATGAGCCTAAATTCAGGAGTTTTTTTACTCCGAATTTGAAAGCAGAATGTATAACATTTAGAGCGATTGCAAGGTTATCGTATATGAATTCAGCTTTATAGGTTGAGTTTGCAAGGATACCTCCGACCTTTGCAGCAGCAAGAAAAACCCAATCTGGTTTTTCGCTTGAAAAAAAATCCTCAGTATCAGCCTGACGCCTCAGATCAAGCTCGCTTTTTGTCCTCAAAACGAAATTTTTGTACCCCCTCTGTTTTAGGGCATCAAGTATATGAGAGCCGACAAGTCCTCTATGACCCGCAACAAAAATCTTTAAGTTAAAACTAAGTAAAGCCTGATCATCTTGTTTATTACCGTCTTTCATCAAAAAAAAATTTAAAAGTTTCAGCTTCAAATTTTGTATTCCCAAAAGACAAAAGAGTAAATTAAGAATAATATAGATAGATCAAAAATTTAAAATTAAGAATATATGAATAGGTTAAGGGATGACCTGACAGATCCGACTGATATAACGCAAGCAAGAAAAAGGATTTTGAGGGAAGATAGAATTTTTGTTTTTGTGATAGAAAGCCCACCAGAAATTGCTGGAAGAGAAATAGAACTGAAACTACCAGGAATAATAGGGAGGTCAAGAGATGTTGATATGGTAATTCCAGAAAAGAGCGTGTCTCGTAAACACGCATTTATTGAAATGAAAGAAGAAGGGGCACTTACAATAAAAGATTTGAACTCAACAAATGGAACTTTCGTAAATGGAAAAAAGATAGTTTTGGCTAAAATTCTTCCAGGAGATCTTATAACTTTGGGACGAGTTGAGATGCGCCTTGAATCAAGGAGTTATGCAGAACATATTAGAAGGAAAAAACAAAAAATAGAAGCCATTTTAGATCCTCTCACTCATCTATATAACCGAAGATTTTTTGAGAATGAAATTAAAAATCTAATCGTCAACGATGAAAAATTTTCTTTGATATTCATAGATGTAGATGACTTGAAAAAAATAAATGATTCAAAAGGTCATATAGAAGGAGACAAAGCGTTAAAAGAACTAGCTGCATCAATAAAAAGTAGCATAAGGCAAACTGATATTGCCGCAAGATATGGGGGGGATGAGTTTGTTATACTGGTAAAAGGGGCAAGCGGAGATGTTGCAGAAAAAATAGCTCATAGGATAAAAGAAAAAATAAGTTTTGATTTTTCGTTTGGGATATCGGAATTTCCGGAAGACGGCAAAGAACCAGAAGAAATCATCAAAAAGGCAGATGAAAGATTATACATGATGAAAAGAAAAAAGAAAGATGGGAAATTATGGAGGGTACTCGGGTAAATAGGATATAGGGAGAAAAATTTGACAAATAAGAACAAAATTTTCGGAGATATTAAATTTAAATTTCTCAATAAGTAAAATTAGCTCTATATGTGAGCAGGCGTAGCTCAACCGGCTAGAGCACCAGCCTTCCAAGCTGGGGGTTGCGGGTTCGAGTCCCGTCGCCTGCTCCACTTATTTGCCCATGTAGCTCAGAGGTAGAGCGCCTCCTTGGTAAGGAGGAGGGCAGGGGTTCGAGTCCCCTCATGGGCTCCCAAAATAATATGTCTATAAAAAATTTCCTGAGAAAAATCTTCGGATACCCAGGGGATCTTGCAATAGATTTGGGAACGGCTAACACACTTGTCTGGCACTCTAAAAAGGGTTTGATTATAAATGAACCCTCTGTTGTCGCTATAATGGAGTTGAAAGGTGGAATAAAAAAGGTAATAGCAGTCGGCAACGAGGCAAAAAAAATGGTGGGAAGAACACCAGAAGACATAAAAGTCATCAGACCTTTAAGAGATGGAGTTATCGCAGATTTTGATGTCGCAGAGGCTATGCTCTCATATTTTATAAGAAAAGCATTAGAGGGTGGGAATAAATTTCTCAAACCCAGAGTCGTAATTGGAGTTCCTTCTATAATAACACCGGTTGAAAAGAGAGCAGTTATAGAGGCGGCTGAACTTGCAGGTGCAGGGGAAGTGTATCTCGTATACGAACCCATGGCTGCTGCAATCGGGGCAGGACTGAAAGTAGATCAACCTGGGGGGAACATGATAGTAGACATAGGAGGAGGGACAACAGAAGTTGCAGTTATATCTATGGCTGGGATCGTTTGTTCAACTTCTCTAAAAATAGCAGGGGATGAGTTTGACGAAGCTATAATACACTATGTCAGAAGAACGCATGGGATACACATAGGAGAAAGAACAGCAGAACAACTCAAGATAGAAATAGGAGCTGCAATTGAGTTAGAGCCAGAAAAAGGTATGGAAGTATATGGCAGAGATGTATCAAATGGCATCCCAAAAAAAGCATGGATAACCCAAAGAGATATAGTAAATGCATGTCGGGAACAAGTATATGCGATAATTTCAGCTATAAAAAATACACTTGAAAAAACACCCCCAGAACTATCTGCCGATATATATGAAAGAGGAATATACCTTGCAGGAGGAGGAGCACTTTTAAGGGGGCTTGACATACTTATTGAAAAGGAAACAGGGGTTAAAGCCATAGTTGCACCAGAACCTCTACTTGCAGTTACCAAAGGTTGCGCAAAAGTTTTGGAAGATATAGAACTTCTCACAAGAGTGAATGTGTCATGATATTTTACGATGCTCCTCCCCAAAATATTACTTGTTATAGTTTTAATTTCAACTCTTTTTATAATAGAAAAGTTCAACATATTATATGTAAAGCTTCCGGGATTTGAAAAGCTCCAAAAAATATATCTTTCCCAACAAGATATTTGCGGTAAGGAATATCAAAGGGAAAAAGAGATATCAAAAATAGTCCTTGAAGATATTACAAAAAAATCGAATGAATTAATGGAAAGAGAATTCAGTTCAGCATCATATCTTGAAGAAAAAAACAAAATAATAATAACGAAAGTTATCTCAATACCACCTGACAATTTTCCGAAAGAGATTTTTATATATGGAGGGAAAGAGAATGGGATAAAAAAATATTCTCTTGTGATGAAAGAAGGAAAACTTATAGGGAGAGTAGTGGAGGTTTTTGAAAATTCAAGTAAAGTCTTGACGGTTTTTTCTCCATCGTTCTATGTTGAAGCAATTTTTCCAAAATCAAAAATGAGAGCTATACTCAGGGGAAGTGAGGATGGTAAGATGAAGATATTTGCATCCTTGGGACCAATAGAGATGATAGAAGGAGATGAAGCTGTAACATCTGGTTCAAAATTTAGCGCACCTGCCGGAATAAAAATAGGAACAGTAAAAGATGATGCAATTCAAATCCTTACAGACATATCAGATATACTATATGTTTCTGTAATAGCTGTGGAAGAAGAAATAAAAAGAGATGAAAACTCTGAAACGAAAAAGTGATATAAGCATAAAAAAATTAATTTTTATATCTGCTCTCTTATTTTTACTTTTCATACCATATGTTTATTTCGGCTATCTTGCGTTCTTTCCAGATTTATTCTCTATTATGGCTGCTTACTGGATATCAGCGGATGAGAAAAAATCTTACAGTGTTATTTTTATATCATACGCAATAGCTTTGCTGAGAGTAATATTTGGCGGAAATCCCTTGGTCGGCACATTATATATACTCACAGGATTTATAGCTTCTTATATGCCAGATATGTTCAAAGGAAACTTTCCAACAGTAGTAATACTAACGGCTATCCTCACATTACTATCATCAACTATTATATCGGTGAATTTGATAATAGAAAATCCAAAAACTATTCTTTTAATCCTTATGAAGGTAGTCTCCTCTACTCTATTTTGCATTATTATCTTCCCTTTCGTTATAGAAGAGGAAAAATTGAGGAAAATAATACTGATAAGATAGCTTTTTGATATAATCTTTCTTCAATCAAGATAAGGTTTGCTTTGCCTTCTTTATAATTTCTCTACACCTTGATGTAATTTCCTTTGGATTCTCAAGAATATATGATATAGATGCTGCAATTTTACATCCAGCTTTTACTACATAAACGATGTTATCTGAATTTATTCCACCTATCGCAACAACAGGAACTGGAGAAAGTTTTACGGCTTTTCGCAAGTTATTTACATCTGTAGGGGGATATTTACTTTTTTTTGTCTCCGTCCTAAAAACAGGTCCGAAACTTATATAATCAACGAAACTAAATGGAGCTGATCTCACTTGATAGATGTTATGAGTTGAAAAACCTATCATAAGATTATTAAACCGCTCTTTTATAATTTGAGGCGGAATATCCTCTTGTCCGACATGAACTCCTTTTGCTCCAATGATATATGCTAAATCTACTCTATCATTTACAAAGAAAATTATATCATTTTTTTCACATTCTTCTTTCGCCGCAAGAGCTTGCTTTAACTGAAAAACAGGTTCTATAGTTTTCGCTCTATACTGAAAAATTTTAACTCCGCCATCAGCACATCTTCTTACAATATCCCTCACATAAGATATATCTTTCCTACCACAGCCCGATGGCAAGAATTTATCATCGGTCACAACATAAAGCAAAAATCCTTCTTTCTCAATAATGTCTTTTAACATCAAATATCAATAATGCCAAGATGAAATTTCAGCTAAAAGTTTTTTTATAATCTCGGATCTAGGAACACTTTTGAGGACATAAGTGTACATCACGTTTTCAGGAACGCCCAATGAGTTAAGAGCTTCAAGACGAGAAAGAATTCCCCCTATAAGTTGATCCATATTTGAAAGCAGGAGAGATGAATTTTGGATATTATCTTCTAAATCTTTTAAAAATGAGACAAATTCAGGAGAAGAAATAAACGATGAGGTTTTCTTTATCAAGTCCTCTGTGGTCATAACAACATAAGAGAGATCTGAATAAAGAGCCTCTAAATCTTTATCCAATTCCAGCATAACATTTTTAACATCTGAGATTTTTTCGTATTGCTCCATAAAAACTTTCATTCTACTCTTTATCCCTTTGAAATATCTTGATCTTATATCAGATAAAGAGAACAAAACCTCAGAGAAACTACGCAATCCAATATCAAAAGCATCTGATAGAGAAGAAATTTTACTGTCAAAATCATTTATTCTTTTGGAGATATGAGCTATATTAACTGAAATCCTAAAAGAGAAACCATCTATATCTTGAACTATCGCAGATAACCTCCTCCTGACATCGCTATCACCAGAAGAAGCTGCAACTTGAGAGATCTTAATAGAAATACCATAGCATATATGAGGAATTCGTAGAAAATCTTGCATTAATTTCCTCAAAACATAAAAATGCTCCCTTATACCATATATATTCTCCCAAAGATTGTACAAATTTACAGCCGAAATTGATTGAATCAAAGATGAAATTTTCTCTCCGAAAGTATCAATAATATGGTCGGTAGTCCTTGATGCATCAAAAAAAGTGGTAGTAGTTCCGCTAAATTTAAAAGATGAAAGACCACCAATGAATCTACTCAACTCCGTAGAAAAGCCAATCATATAAGATGCTGATGAATTGAGATCCTTCACAAAATCGGAAACTAAATTTCCCAGTATCTGAACCCTCCTTGTCTCATTTAAGAACCCCGAGTAAATTTTCATCAAGAGAGAGTAGTATTCCTGCAATTTAGATTTACCCTCACTGAAAACCCTAATAATTTCCTCTTTCCTCTTTAAAATAGCATCATACTTTGATTTTATTTCTGACTCAATCTCTTCAAACAAAATATCTACTTTCCTTTTCAGAGCTTCTAAATTTATCTCATCAGAAACTTTAACTTCTTCATAAATTCTTTTGTCTTCGGTTATCTTTTCCTTATCTTTCCTGAAACCAACATCGTAGTATTTGAAGAAGGAGAAAATTAGAAAAGAAAACAAAACAGAAAAAACAGAAATGAAAATTAAGGCAAATAAGAACTCTGGTTGGAGAGCAGAAATAATAGCGTGAGAAGACTCCCTAAAAACTGAAAATCCGATCAAAAATAGCTCCAATGCCAACAATACAAAGACATTTTGTGGTAGGAAAATAAATAATACAACAAAAATAAGGTTCATGAAAATAAATTCAGGGAATTTGAGAATATTATCAAAAATCAGAAAAAAGTAAATCCAAAAGATGGAAAATAAAAGAACAATAGATAACCGAATATAGTTCCTGCTTATAAAATCTTTCACTACATTTACGAATTTTGATGTTTTTTCATTCAACAGCATCTTAAATTTTTCTTTTTTATTCTCTATTTTTTCTTTTTTTATTTTATCATTTTCTATTTTATGGCTTTAAGCTCGTCTAACAATTTATCAACATAAGATAAGAATTTTTCTGCTTCATCAGTGCCCTCCGAGATAGAACTTATTGCACTCAATCCTTGATCTAACTTAGATATAAATTCGGAGAAAAAATTTATATTCTGTAAAATATAATCTGAAAGCTTGTCAAGAACCTCTGATGTTTTCCGCGATATTTCAATATTAGAAGAAATTAGAGAACGAACACTGGAAATTTTACTTTCCACCTCACTTTTGAAGGAAATTACATCTTTTTCAAGTTCATTTACAACAGAAATATCCAAACCAAGTTTTACATCTTTTATCCTTCCAATAGAATGTTTTAATTTCTCATAGCTTTCTTTTAACCCTTTATATACTTCTTCCATCCTAACAAGAATGAGTTCCTCAACCGCAGAAGCCAGCGGTTCAAAAGCTCTCGCCTTATCTATTACCTTATATGTTAAAACCTGAGAATTGAAAGCAAGAACTTTTATATTCTCAAGAGAAGAAAGAATATCTCTCAGGAAACTGTCTAATGTTTTTTCAAACTCACCAACAATTTCTACAAAAATATCATATGATTTAAAAATCTTACCTCCTTCCCGATCATCAGAAGATAGTAGAATTTTTATCTTCCCAATCTCATTCTCTATACCACCAAGAGGAGAAAATATCTCATGGAAAGAATATTCCAACGACCTGAAAAGCAAAGTGATATATCTTTCAAAATTTTCCAATTTGAGCTTAAAATTTAAGACCGACCTATGAGAAGATTTGAGTTTTTCAAGAACATCTGATGCAATCTTTTTCAATTCACTAATTTCAACCTGAAACTGAGAAAGGTCTCTCTTCAAAAATAAAACTTCTTTCATCCTTTCCACCACAGATATTATTTTATCTTTCAAACCTAAATCAGGAACAAGCTTTAATGTTTCGTTTTCAAAATATTGTAGAAATTCCTCCAAAGATATTATTTCAGATTTATCCTCTGATATCTTTTTTTCAAATGAATTCAATTCTTCTTCAAGAAGGGAAAGAAAATATATTTTATCTTCACTACCTATATGGTCTTGCGGGACATTCAAATCAGATTCCTTGGAGTCATCGGATTCCTTGGAGTTTTCGGATTTATCTTTTGACCTTATTAATTTTTTATTTTTAATTTTTCCTAATCCAGAGATTATGGGTAAAGAGATCAGCGGAAAAATTAAGGTTGCAAGTAATAGGACATATTCTTTTTTATATGGCAAAGCCCTAACAAATAATGTTATTTCTTCTCCATCAGAAAACATAGTTTTTATGTATTCACCATTGCGAAAGATAATTTTATCAAGCTCAACCCCCTCTTTCCTTCCTTTTGCAAAATTTATGTTCTCATAATGCAAAAATTTCCGAACATCAATAGATTTTAACGAATTAGTAACTATGAAACCAGAAAAATTGAAGATGAGAAAACTAAATATGAAAAACATTCCAAAAGCAAGAAAATATTTGTAAAAAATAGAAAGAAGACAAATCAAGTCAACGATGACAAAAAACAAAACCAAATATATCTTTTCCGCAAGAGCGAAGAATAAAAAAGAAATAAGAGAAGTAGTCAAAATCAAAAAAGAAAAATCTCTCCGACTCATTACCTTCCTTACGATGAGAAACCCTAATTCAAGAACAAAAAAGATGAGCAAAAGAACAACATAGAATAAATTAATATGAAGAAAGGCACCAATCACAGAAAGTATAGATAATTTCATAAGAGTTCTTGAAGCTATAAGAAAGAACATAGACTTTCTGCTCATACTAAATAAATAGTTTAAAAAAACTGCAAAATTTTTCTAATGTTTCCAGCTCGTATGGTAATTTTTCCTGAGATTAATTTTTACTAATTTCAATTCTTGTGTTTTCTATCATTTCTTACATAGTAAAAGAATGTTAAAAATACCAAGATGCCGGCAAAAATAAGTGATAAAAAAAGTATCCCCGGGCCATACATGAGGCTTTTGATGTAATTATAATTAGTCTCCCCTCCCGAAGAGACAGAACAATATGGACAGACAAAAAATCTTTGAAAACAAAACAAACCAGATAACAGAAAATACAGCGATAACAAAATTTTTTCAAAGATAAACATATTCTTCAATCTCCTGTTCTGTAACTCTATACCTTTTTATCTCCTCTTCTATTTCCAATTCCTCCTTTTCTGGAAACTTTTTCTGAGCCTCAATTTGTTTTTTAGTAAGGAACATCTGATATGCAAGTTCAATTGCAGACTTCAACGGCTCCGGATTTGCTTTGCCCTGACCTGCAATATTATAAGCTGTCCCATGCCCCGGCGAGGTTCTTATTATAGGTATACCTATCGTCACATTAACTGCATTATCAAAATCAATAAGCTTGACCGGAATGAGTCCCTGATCATGATACATAGCTATTATAGCATCAAATTCTTTATTGTAAGCACGCCAAAAGGCAGAATCAGGTGATAAAGGTCCTTCTGCATCTATCCCCTTACTTCTCATGGAAACTATTCCGGGATATATAAGATCTTTTTCTTCATCACCGAATATCCCACCTTCGCCAGCGTGTGGATTCAGACCGCAAACTCCTATTTTCGGATTTTTCAGCCCAAAATATTGTCTCAGAGTCTTCCATGTCAGCAATCCAACCTTATATATTCTTTGTGGAGTTATCCTCATAGACACATCTTTGAGTGGTACATGAATGGTCACTAATGATACCTTAAAATGCTTTGATATGAACATCATAGTGAATTCTTTTGTACCTGTGAAATCAGCTATCATATCTGTATGTCCACCATATCTGAAACCAGCTTCATTTATTGCCTCCTTGTTTATAGGAGCGGTAACTATTGCATCAATATATCCTGCCATAGCAGCATCTACAGCTTCTTTGACATAATTGACCATAGCCCTCCCACAGTTTCTATCAGGTCTACCGTATCTTAGCTTGGTCATTTTAAGGTTTGATATACTCTTGACCAAAATTTCCCTCTTCCCTATTTCTGCATTTCTTACACTATCAATTGATGCTATCTCCCTGAACCTCACATCAGTTATTCCTATATCTTGAGCAACCCTTGCCAAAACACCTTTATCTCCGAAAACGACAGGAAAAACCTTTTCCCTTATTGATCTATCTAAAAGAGCCTTAATTACGATCTCAGGACCTATACCGGTAGGATCGCCCATAGTTATTCCAATTACGACTTTACCCTTTGCGCTATCAGATGGTTCAGAAACTTTGATGCGAGGTATCCTTCCTCTCCTTCCTCTCTTCTTCTCTTCAACTTCTACTTTTTTATAAATATTTTCTGCTTTTGGACGTCTACCCACGTCCTAAACACCTCCTTATATTTTTCTTTTATGTAATAATCTCTGAAATTTGGGTCATCTTTTACTTCAGAAAATTCTGGATTTTTTATCTCTTTTACAAAAAAAACTATCTTTCTTCCGTTTCCTTCAAAAATTTCGCAAAAACCTGTTACCTGCTTTGAAAATATGGCTTCATCATAAATTTTACTTAACTCACCTCTCCTTACCCATCCTAACCTTTTAAATCTTGAAATATCATAATTATAATCATTATCACTGGTTTCAAGGAAAAAAACAAATCTTTTTTCAAAATCTTTCCCTATTTTCTCTTTGTTTTTGATGAAAAATTTCTGTAATTCTTTATTTGTTATGAAGTTTGAACCGACAAGTTGGAAGAAAATCTCATCTGAAATTCTTTTAGCTCTTATGAAATCTCTATATTCTTGTAAAGTCATGCCATTTCTTTGAAGTTCTTTTTCAACAGATGATATATCTTTCATATGTAGCTTTTCTATTATGCTATCTATTTGCTCTTGCGGTATTTTTATGTTTTGTCTTGATGCATATTCAAGAACAACGAATAAATCTATTATTGTTTCGAGAGCAGAGTCAAAATTTTTTTCTCCGAAAGTTCTCATAAATGATAAAACAAGACTACGAGTTATAGGTCTCCTCTCAACATAAGCCAAAATCTCATCAGAATAAGATTCTCCTCCATGATAAGACGAAATACTTATAAAAGTCAAAAAAATCCCAACAAAAACCATAGCTTACACGTCGTATCTTTTCTTTTTTTATATATTTTCTTATTTATATTTTTGCATAAACATTTCCTCGAATTTTTCACGAGAAAGTTTTACACCGAAATTCTTCTCAATTGAGTCAAAATTTACAAATACATCTTTTGACATAATAAAGTCTTTTGTTAAATTGCTTATTCTATCCTTTATCTTCTTTTCTCTGACTGCTCTAAAAACTTGATCTATAACTTTTTCAAACTCCCAATATCCCTCATCAACTTTATCTACGACTGCAAAAATAACATATTTTTCACCAAACTTCATCGGACGAGATATCTCACCGGGTTTCATTTTCAGAATAATATCAGCATGTTCTGGAAATCTCTTACGTATAAGATCTGCATCTAAATATCCGTAATCAAAGTCTGCTGGAAGATGTCTTGTTTGAGCAATATTTATAAAGTCTTTCACATCTTTTATCTTGCTTCTTATCTCGTCTATTTCCTTTTTATCCGAAGACTCTATTTTCATAAGACGTATGACATCGGGATGCCAGAACATCTGCTTATTATTATTGTAAAAATCTTGAACATCTTGGAACTCAACCTTAATATAAGGAGCAACTTCTTCGCTGAAAATATATGACCTTACCAATTCAGCCGAGTTATAAATCCATCTTATCTTTATTTCTGGTCTATCAAAGTATCCCTTCGATTTTGCATACTCATATGTAGCAACAGCCTCAATAAACTCTACAACAGCTTGGGTCATCTTCTCAGGACTCCTTATAAGCTCAGCTCTCCTCAGATCGGGCAAAGAAGATATAAATGCCCTGAACTCTTCCACAGTAACCTCTGTATTTCCTATTCTCACGAGAGTTTCTCCGCGCGGTTTTTCTTCTATCTCCGTTTTTTTTACCTTATTGCACGAAACAAAGCCACAACAATAACCTAAAAAACAAAAAGACACAAAGATAAAAAAACTCCTTAATCCCATATTGACACCTCCCTTTTTAACTTATCTAATGATATTATCTCAACTCGTTCAGTTTTATATTTCCTGAAATATTCCCTTTTTCTTTTGTCCTCCATCAATCTTAATACAACATACAAAGGAGGGAACAAGACAAAAAATAGCCTTTTGAGAATATAAAATAAAGTTGCAGTACCTAATATAAAAAGAGAGAGAAGATTCTTAAATAAATTCACGGAAGATCTACCCCTCCTTTTGAGAATGGATTACACATGATAAGCCTTTTTGCTATCTTCACCAAAGATATTGGGAATTTATATTTTTTCACACATTCAAGAGCATATTCTGAACAAGAAGGATAAAATCTGCAAGATGGAGGATGTGGTATGAGCTTCCAGAACTTCACAAGAAAAATTATAAAATACTTCAAAAGGATGCTCAGAAAATCAAAAATCCTTACACTAATTTTTACCTTCATCGCACAAGTAATTACATATCAAATTAATAGCCAAATTAATAATAATAATTATTTTGTAATTGGAACGGGGGCTTTCGCTTTTTCAGATAGTCCTGAGCTAAAAAAAATAGAACCTGTCTTGATTTTCGGAGATAAAGTGATTTCAAACCTTGATGCCTTTTCTGAATGTATAATATATTTAGCTTTGGGATACGAATCAGATTGCCTTATGAGTGAAAAGAAAACAATCACATATTCAATAGTCTTAGCTGTGAGAAAAAAATTTGAGGAAACAATAGGAATAAGCGATGAGATAGCAAGGAAAATAATAAATGGTCAATGGGAAAACCTTGTGAGAGAAGATGAAATTAAGAAAGCAGAAATCCTTATAAGATTTGGTTTCACTTTGAATGAAATACAAGACCAGATGAGAAGGATAAAGGTATTAGAAGAGAAACTCAAAAAGAGCTTCTTTACAGATATAGTATCTTTAAAAGAGGTAATAAAAAAAGAATATACCGAAACAATTTTAGACTCAAAAGCAAAAGAGAAAAAAAATGACTATGAATTGAAAGACACGAAAGAAAAAACCGCAAATGAATTAATAAAAACACTCATAACAGAAAATATGAAAATTATCAAGAAAGAGTAGAAACTTTTCGTTTTTACTTGATCATTATTGCTATTTACTTCCACCAACTCTGAATGCTGAAAGTTCTGTGAGGAGCTGAGCGAGAAGCCAAGATGGATAAAGCTTATCTTTTAAAGCTAACCAAACCTTCTCCCTAAAAATATCTTCTGCTTTTTTTACCTCATCCTGTGAGAAATCCGTCATCTCAACTCCTTTCTTTTTAAGTATATCAATGGCTTTATTATCGCTTTCTCTATTCATTTTGGTTAGAATATCAAGATATTTTCGCAAAACTTCCTCAACTATATTCTGGTAATCAGGAGGTATTTTATCCATAGAGTTTTTTGATACTATAAGACTTGTAAAAGAAAAATTAAGAGGTTGCGATAAAATATATTTTACTCCACTATCCCACCCAAACACATTCAGAGCATAAGGAGTATTGTATAATATTTGAATTTGGTCAAGTTGAGATTTTACATCTTGAATTGGTATAGAAAATGATTTTATCTGAAATTCACTTTGCAAAAATTTACCTATAAATTCTGCAAGATAGTCTCCTTTCCATACCCACACAGTTTTACCTTTTATATCATCTAATTTTTTGAGAGGTTGTTTTGAAAATATATAGACAAAACCCAAATCCGATATCCAAATTAACTTCACATTATAGTCGTTCGCAATATTTTGAAAAAGCTTCATAGATCTTTGTTTTATAAAATCAACTTCTTTTACATTTTTCAGGAAAAAAGGGAGCTCTAAAATCCTTATGGGTGGGACAAGATAAGAAATTCCGTTTCCCGTAAGACCTGCACAATCTAATTTTCCCTCCTTTAACTTTTTTGCTATATCTGGTTCATCTCCTGCAATTGAAGAGAAATACCATTCCATTTTCACTAAACCACCTGTTTTTTCTTGCAATTCAGTTGAAGCCTTCTTCGCAAGCTCAGCCCAAGGGGAATTTTCAGGAGCAATTGTTGCACACTTTAATACAATCTGCTGAGCAAATAAATTGGAAATATAAAAATATGCAAAAGAAAGAGAAAAGAAGAGAAAAGATAATGAAATCCTGCCTCTTATTCCCTTTTTCCATACTATGATTTTCATTTGTAATTTACCTCCTTTCCTAAAATTTTCTCCCTCGTTTTTGACAGATTATAAAAAATAGAAGAAATGAAATTAACCTTTCTTTCCCCCGAATTTTTACCCCGTCGGATTTACAATTTATCTCTCGTTAATATAAATTTTAACTAAAAATAACAAAAAAAGTGAAAGTTTGAAATTGAAGATAAAAATTGAAAATTCGTGGTGGTAATCCTAATTTAAATGATAATTTCTTTCTTATAAAAAAATTTTGCAATTAATACGAAAATAAAAAAATTGGACATAAATTTATTTTTGGAAAAATTAAACTGATGTAAAAGGAGGTAAAATGGTATGGCGGAAAAAAAGAGGGAAAAAATAGCAAAATTAGTAAGTGGTGGATTAGGGGTTATTCTCTTTGCTTCGGTAATTTTTGTATTTTTCTCTCCAAAACTTTATTCACAAGAAGATGAAGACAGAGCTTTACTTGAAAGAGCAAAAACTTTTTTCGCTCCAATCACAGAAAAAGTTATAGATAATCCTCAAAACCGTGTAACGCCGGAGAAAGTAAAACTTGGAAAAATGCTTTACTTTGAACCAAGGCTATCAAAAAGTGGATTTATCTCATGCAACTCATGCCACAACCTTGCTTCATATGGAGTAGATAATTTACCAACATCTATTGGACACAAGTGGCAGATTGGTCCGAGAAACGCTCCAACCGTGTTTAACGCTGCACTACATACAGCTCAACTTTGGGATGGTAGAGCAAAAGATTTAGAGGAACAAGCAAAAGGTCCGGTATTGAACCCAAAAGAGATGGCATCACCTCATGAAGGATTTGTTGTTGATAGAATAAAATCTATTCCAGAATATGTTGAACTTTTCAAGAAAGCTTTTCCAGAGGAAAAAGACCCTGTAACATACGAGAATATTGCAAAAGCAATAGCAGCTTTTGAGAGAACGCTTCTTACTCCATCAAGGTTTGATAAATTCCTCCAAGGTGATCTGAATGCTCTTACAAAAGAGGAGAAAGAAGGTCTGAAAACTTTTATAGAAGTCGGTTGTATAACATGCCACAGAGGAAAAGGTATAGGTGGAGACATGTTCCAAAAGTTCGGACTTGTAAAACCATACTACGAAGTCATAAAGTATAAAGACAAAAAGCAGATAGATGTGGGTAGATATGCCATAACTAAAAACGAAGGAGATAAATATGTTTTCAAAGTTCCTTCTTTGAGAAATGTTACGAGAACATATCCGTATTTTCACGATGGATCGGTGTGGTCTCTTGAGGAAGCCGTAAAAATAATGGCTGAAATACAGCTTGGTAGAAAACTCACGGATGATGAAGTAAAGAAAATAGTTGCATTCCTGAAATCGCTTGAAGGAGAAATCCCAGAGGATGCTCTGAAATTACCAGTCCTACCTCCATCCTCTCCACAAACCTCAAAACCAGATTTTAAATAAGAAAAAAACAAGGATGTTAGAAGGTAAAAACTCAGAATGTATTTACGGTGAAAATTTTATCGGTGCGGATATGAACATTTTTCATATACTTAAACATTCTTCATATATATGAAGAAAAGACCATCAAGAGTTATTGTTTCATCAACGCAAGATATTTTTTTACATAAAGATGCAATAAGGCGAGAATAACCTCCGGTAGCTATTGAAAAAACTTCATTTCCCATCTCTTGTGATATTTTCTCTATCATACCATCTACCATAGAGGCGTATCCGTAAACAATACCCGATTGGATACTATGAGATGTACTTTTTCCTATAACTTCGTCAGGTTTTTTGACAAGTATGCTGGGGAGTTTTGCTGTTTTTTTGAATAACGACTCAACCGCAAGATATATTCCAGGAAATATTGCTCCACCGATATATTCACCCTTTTGGCTTATACAATCAAAAGTTATCGCAGTTCCAAAATCAACAACAACAATTGGTTTTTTTGGTTTCATGTTTTTTGCATATTTTTCCCAGGCTCCAACAGCATTAGCGACCCTATCTGCACCAACATCAGTAGGAGGATTATATATTACATGGATTCCTGTTTTCACGCCCGGTCCAACCACGACAAGCTTTGAATGAGAAAAATACTTTTTTACAAGGTTCTCAAATGTTCCCTGAAGAGGAGGGACAACTGATGAGATACAAAAGCCTTCTATATCATCTTTTGGTATTTGGAAAAGTTTCAAAATATCTAAAATCAAAACTGCATACTCATCTTCTGTTTTCATCATATCAGATGAAAGTCTGAAAGAGTTTATTATTTGAGGTTTCTGGTTTTTTTTATATATTCCTACGGTTATGTTTGAATTTCCTATATCAACTGCACATATTAACTTGCCCACAAAACCTAAAAACCTCCTTTACTCCAAAATCTTTATAATTTCTTCAACACTTTTGATACCCTCTTTTATCATCTCAACACCTACTCCGCCACGATAATAAGCTAAAATATGCAAGTTCTGATAAGCAGTTATGAGGTTTGCCATAAGTTTTCCATTTTTTGGAATTTTTCTTACGGCATCCATATAACCTTCTATGGAGGTTGGGAGCTTATCCCGTGGAACTCCTTTTGATATAAGGTATCCATCTATTGCAAGTAATGCTGCCAAATAAGCTATTCCAGCAGCTTCACGTGTAGCTTTTGGATCTTTATAGATCCTGCCGTACTCTATCTCTGTTTTTGCTAAAATTTCCTTTGCGTTCCTCAAGAACCTTTTTGCTTCACTTATCGCCTCTTCTTTTGTCTTCGGAACTATCCTCTTATTCCCTTTTTTCATAATTAAAAAATTTTAATTTTAATTTGTGGATTTAATATGTATCGTTCAATTTTCTTGCCAATGATTGCGACAAAGCATTTTATGATTATTATTTTCTGATTTATGTATTTGTTTTATCTTTTTATCATACTTGTTTTTTACTCTTTTGTAGTAGCTCTTAAAATCATATGGGGAATAACTGGGAAAAATCTTGCTCTATTTTCCGATGGGGTAGATTCACTCAAAAATATCTTTACCCTATCTTTATCCATTTTCTTCTGGAATCTTTCCCGATCCGGCAGAGATATAACCCATCACTGGGGACACATAAAATATGATTCTTTTGGCTCGCTCATAATAGGAATATTTCAGATATTCATAAGCGGTGTGAGTGGAACATATATAATTTTCAAGTTCAATCAGATTCCTCAAAAATCATCTCTGATGACATCATTTTTTTCTTTTGTTCTTATGATTTTTGTGGTTTTGAGCTTGTTTTTGATTTCTCGTAAGCTGAAATCCGAAGCAATAAGAGCTGAACTTTTACACGAGACAACAGATCTTATTCAGACACTCTTTGTTTTCATATCAACATTTGTTTCCATAAATTACATAAGTTTCATAAATTCTGCTTTTGCACTTTTTATTGCTTCTGTTTTGCTCTTGAATGGTATATTAACTATTTGGAGGGCTGAGAAATTCTTAGTTGATTGGGCTCCACCTCGGAATGTTTTACAGAAGATAGAAAGTATCTTGTCTGAAAGCCGTGTTTCTACCCGAGATATTAAAGCTTCTTTATCTTCAAATAATACTTTGCGTTTAGAGCTAATTTTGCAAGTTGATGGTCAAACTCCGATCTCCGAAGCACATAAGATAGCTCACTCAATAGAAGAAAAAATAACTTTGGAGTTGGAGAAAATAGGAGTGAAGGTTGAGAATTGCTCAATTCATATTGAACCCCTCGGAGCCCACATGGGGAGTGAAACAAAATAAGGTATTAATATGAAAATCTTCTAATGTTTTTTGGTTAGCTGATTAGAATTTTACTATTATGTGGAGTTTCATACAAATATTTGGAGGAATTTCCGTTTTATTCTTATTGCCTTTGATCTCGTCTTTTTTATTCCTCAAATTCTCGTCTATGAGAAAATCCTACTTTTTCTCCATAGGGTCAGGAATTATTCTTTCGGCTGTTTTTCTGCGTGTCCTTCCTGAATCAATACATATCGCAAATTCAGAACTTATACCTCCGCTCATCCTCGGCGGAGTTATAGTTTCTATTTTTCTTGACAAGATAAATTTCTTGAAAAAAGAACATATATCAAGAGAAAGTTTGGCTTGTTGGGAATGTGATGAACCATTCTCTTATAAAATATCCGTTGGACTTGGGATGCACTACCTTATAGATGGATTTTTCCTTGGTGGGTTTTTACTTTCATCTAAAAGCTATCTTGTAGTAATATTGCTGATTGCTGTTCACAAATTCCTTGATGGATTTATCCTCTCTCTGATTTATTCTGGGCACAACCTAAAAAAATCTATGAAATTTATATCAATTATATCTATATCAAATCTTTTTGGATTTATTTTGGCTATAATGGGTATTAGTATTGAAGGGATAGCTGTTGTTTTTGCGCCAGTATCTGCTGGGATACTAACTTATGTCGCTATACACGATTTCATCCCGGTTTTTAACTCCACATCTGACTTCATACTTTTTTTTATAGGAGTGTTAATTTCAGGCATCCTTATAAACTTCATCCCACACTAAAAATTAACAAAAAAATTAACAACAAAATTTCGTTTGATTTACCATCAAATTTTTCTGTTTATGCGAAAAAAATTTTCCACTTGTTAAAATAAACCTTAACACAAATGAAAAAGACAGAAAATAGAACTATTACTATCAAATATATGATTAGAAAGGAATTAGGTTTAATCGGCTTATCTGCGGTTTTTACTTCTTTGGTTCTACTCGGATTTGTTTTTTGCGGGAAAAAAGATTATGTTGATAAGGAAGGGAAAAGCGTTAGTAAAGAAGGGAAAAATATAAGGAGAGTTTCTGTCTGTTGTGTAGGACCTGATGGTCGTCCGCATTGTCCTCCACCGACAGAAGGTTGGAAAGATTTCTGCAAAGATTGGCTACCATATATGAAAGACGAAAAAGGAAGATATGTTTTCATACATGGAGTAAATGTTTCGGGAAGCAATAAATTCCCTGTGAATGAAGACCCTTGCAAATTCAAGGTTGAAGGAACTCCAAATTATGTTGGAAAACCTTTCCCTCTTGACAAGGCAGACGAGTTTTTCAGGCAGATAAAAAATCTTGGGTTCAATACAATAAGGCTTCTTATATCAATAGAAGGTGTTATGCCAAATTCTCCAGATGAGATAAACTATGACTACATAGATTACATAAGAAAGATTGTTGAGAAAGCGTGGGAGCACGATATCTATGTTCTTTTGGACTCACATACAGATGCAATTTTTTCAAGATTTTTCATCGCACGCTTTAATGATACAGAATCACCAATAGTTCAAACTCTGAGAACCCTTCTCGCTTTTGCAGGTGGTGGTTTAGGTGGCGGAGGTCAAAGTCCGATATCATTTGATATCGCAGGATTAGTTGGTGCTTTATTGCCTCAAAAAGGCAAAAATAAATGTAAAGGTAAAGATGAAGATACTCCTTATAATAATGCCGTCAGAGGTAATATGTGGCCAAAATGGGCTGTCCAAGAAATACTTTATGAGAGAAAGGAAAATGTCGGCGGAGAACTCTGGGGATATCCAAGAATCACTCTTATGTTGAGAAAATTTATAGAAAAAGATGAAAACTGGCAAAAAATAGTAAATGTTGTTTCAAAATTTGATAAGAATATAGCTAATACTCTTTCTGGTCTGAAAGATCAAGTAAAAAGCTATCTTGAAATTCCGGGGGTAGATATAAATAATCTGTCAAGAGAAGATATAATAAAACAAACAACAGATATGTTACCTTTTACTAATTGGGGTTTGAATGCGGGTCTTTCCCTTGATGTTCAGAGAGCTTGGGCTGCTTTGTTTGCAGGAAAAGATGTGTTTCCTGATTTGAAGGTAAAGAAAGGAAATGAGATGGTTAATATTCAGGAGTATTTGCAATCTGCTTATGGGAGGATGTGGGGTGAGGTTGCGAAAGCTGTTGCAGATATGCCAAATGTCATAGGATACGATATTATGAACGAACCAAGCGGGTTTTTCCTTTTGATGACCATCATCGCCGCTTACTTTCAGACAGGTTCAAAAGAAGGAATTATTAATTTAATTGACACTATTTTTGCAGATAGAAAATTTGCGGAAGACCTTGTTGATATACTCATAGGTATAGGACTTTTACCAGATGTCACACCTGAAACGAGAGAGCAAGAGATGAAATTGTGGGGATTTGATAAAGCAAATCTTTTAGCTATTTTGGGACTAAACTATGGTTTTGATAGAAACTACATAATGCCTTTCCACGAGAGGATGGGACGAGCTATTTTACAAAATGACCCGAACGCTATAATTTTCGTTGAACCAACGATAGCAGGTATTGAATGGTTACTCCTTTTCATTACTGGCGGTGGAGAAGGTGAAACGGTTTATAATGTTCCGTATTCAAGACCTGAACTCCCGCAGGTTGTTTATGCTCCCCACTGGTATCCAGATGTTTATCCTTTCCCAGGCTTCAATATGCCTTACAGAGTTTTTAAAGTTGAAGAAAAAAGGAAAAAAAAGAAAGAGTATTTGACTTCAATCTTGACTCATATTTCTTCTGCGAGAAAGAATATGGGAAATATCCCTGTTGTTTTGGGAGAGTTTGGAACTTACTTTACTTTGAGCACTCAACCCGCTTCTAATATTGGTTCGGGCGAGTCAATTTGGAAGAAAGCAGTTGAAAATGCTCGTTCAGAAAATTACATAATACCAAAATACATCATAAACGACGAATATGAAGCCCTTGAAGATATAGGTATAGGTAGAATAATTTGGTGTTGGTCTTGGGAAAACGATGATTGGAGAGGTGAAGGTTGGAATGCTGAAAATTTCTCAATTGTTGAAAGACGAAAGCCAGAGGAATGCAAACCGGTTTCTAAAAAAGCCAGAAGCTGTGATGATGACCCGTATATTGTCAAGCTTAATGATGGAACTTATCTTGTTCCGCGAGGGTATGAAGCTTATGCAAGACCTCATCCAAACTTCCTTGCAGGGAAACTGAAATCTTTGCAGTTTTTCTCAGAGCTACATTATTTTGACCCTGAAAAAGGAATTCCAAATCCTGTTGGAGAATTTACTCTTGAACTTGAAAGTAAAGAAACAGATGAGCCAACAGAAATATTTATTCCGTATTACATATATTATCCAAATGGATTTTTTGTGTGGGTTTCAGATGGTTATATTATGTATGATCACAAGAATTTCAGGTTGTACTGGTATCACGAAGTTGATGAGCCGGGATTTATTCACAAGATAGTGATAAGACCACCAATAGAAGGAAAAATTTCTGATGATTGGGATTACTTTGTAAAAGAAGATGTTATAGTTTCAAGAAAAAGGAGGTGATAAGATATGTTTTTTGTTGTATTTTTTGTTTTTTTGTTTTTGTTTTTTGGAGAGGCGTGGGCTGAGGATGGTGGAAATGAGAAAAAAGTTGATTTTTCAGGGTATTTTCAGAACTTCTTTATTTTCAAAACAGATAGCGATTTTGATAAATCTCCCGCTTTTTATGAACCATGGGGACAAACTGCCGGCGTTCTTGGAACATACGCTGAACCAAAGATATCTTTCTTCATAGGAGAAAATAAATTTGCAATTGAAACTCTGTGGGGGTTCAATTTGTGGAGCAGAAACTTTACTTTTGCAAGACCTGATGCAGGAGTAGGGAGACAACTTTTCATTTTTGCAAGGCAAATTTACTCTGATGTAAAAATAGGAGAAAGCAGAGTTAAAGTTGGATACCAATACTTTGCGGATCCACTTGAAATATTTTTGAGGAACTGGATAGGAGGAGCAAGGTTTGAATCAAAAAATTTCCAGATATTTTTGGGGCAGGTTCCTGAGCAAACCTATGAAGGAATTGAGCTTTTCTCAAACAACTTTGTGAATGATACATTTGTTTTCTCAATTGCGTATGCTTCCGGTGGATTTGTACCAAAAGACGGAATTCCATTTGTTGGTGAAGGGTTTTTCGGGGGAATTTACAACTTAATTGATAATTCAATTATAAGAAAATTTTCTTTTGTTTCTACTTTGATTTTAGGTTATAGGTATGAGACTGATGATTTTTCTTTCATAGGTGGTGTTGCCGGTCAATCGGGGGTATTTACGAAATCGGCTTTTGATTTGAAGAACGAAAATCATCTTGCAGGAGCTTTGCAGGCTTCAATTATAAAAAAGGGTGAAATAAAATTCGGTTCAGATATTATGGTTTTAAGTCCAGATAATCCCACTTACAGGGAGGGACAGAACTTCGGGTTTATTTATTCGGGAAAATCAATGAGCCGAACATTGCTCCTTACGGAGGACGAGATAATATTCAAATCAGATAATCTTGATCTTAATATGGGAGAAAAATTTTCTCAATTTAGGCTTATGAGACCTGGATTTTTTGTTTTTGATGTCTGGGGTGAATTTTCTCTTTTTTCCCATCTTTCTTTTATTCCAATAGGTGGTGTAGGATTGACTCTTTCTGGTGAGAATTCTTTGAAATCAAATTTTATTGGTGCCGAAATAGATGGGGTTTTCAGATACGCTATTGCAGATAATTTAAGGTTTGACTTTGCTAACATATTTTTTATTCCCGGCAGAGCGGCGGCAGCTTTTGTAAATAAGATAAATCCAGCATCAGCAAATTTAAGACAATTTATATATTCAGTTGAGTTCTCTTTGCGACTCTACTTCTGAAAATTTTTTATTTTTTTGAAAGAACAGCCAATTACAAGATCAGTTAATTACGAGAGGATAAATATTTAGTCAAATATGGTTAATCTATCAACCTTCCGTACAAGCAAATCTCTCCTAAATAGGATATAGCCGGAATTCTCTTTAATCTGGTCTGCAAATAAGTAAAATTCTAATTTAAAACAGAAATGAGAAAGCAAGTTAGTATGAAAAATAAAAAAATAGGAAGATAGGAAGAAAACAAAAAGAGAAAAAAAGAAAATAAAAAGAAGGAAAATGGAAGAAAAGGAAAAGGAAAGATATAAAAAAGGAGCTAAAAAGGTTTGACCCAATTTTAAAAGAGATTTTCTCAGAAGCAATAGAAAAAATTTATTACTTAGCTATTGGTAGGAAAATAGGTAAAAAAGTAAAAGTTATATCGGCAGAGATAAGTTTGGTAAAAACTTTTCGTCCTGACATTTTAGTTGAAGCTGATGGTAAAATAATCCAAGTTGAAATCCAAGCTCAACAAGATAAAAATTTGCCACGCAGGATGTTTCGCTACTACTACGCGATAGTAGAAAAATACAAAAAAGAACCTACGCAAATTGTTTTATTCGTTGGTAAAGGAAATCCTCCTCCATCAGAGTACAAAACCCCAAAGCTAACTTGATATGAAGAAAATAGATCCTGATGTTTTTATAAAAAGCGAAAAACCCGCAGAAGTTATTTTGGGAATTTTGGCTGGGAAATTCAAAGATAAACCCAAGATAATAAGAAAGGTCAAAAAAAGAATTGTAGAAATTTTGAAAAACGAAGAAGAAATCATAAAATATATAGATAGCATAAGTTTTTTAGCAGGATTATTTGATATTGAAATAAAGGTAAAACCCATGCCAATACAGGTTGATATAAGAAAAACCTTTCTTTATAAGTGGGGGAAAGAGGAAGGATTGAAGGAGGGAAAACGGGAAGGATTGAAGGAGGGGGAGGAGAGAGGAATTAAAAAAGGAAAACAGGAGGGCTTGAAAGAGGCAATTTTACTGGGTGTTCAACTTAAATTTGGTAAATCAAAGATAAAAGAGGCAAAAACTCTTTTAGAAAAAGTAAATGATTTAAATCGCCTCAAAAAAATAAAGAGAAAAATAATAGATGTAAAAACCTGGGACGATTTTATCAAGGTTTTCAGAAACCATAAATGAGATAAAGGTTAAACCCATGCCAATACAAGTTGATATAAGAAAAACTTTCCTTAATCATATACTCTGAACTTCATGAATTTTCAAAATTTCATAAATAGAAGTTTCTTATAGTGTTTCCTTACTTTTTATTTTATGAGCTATTGTTCAAGGAGGGTCTGTGGAGGAGAAAAGAAAAATGTAAGCGTAAGCCTTTTTAGTTTTGCTCTCATATATTTACTGCCAGTTCTAATTTTCTTTTTAGTTTTGCTTTTTTCCGTTTTCTCCTCCGGGTGCAAAAGAATAAAGGAACAAGTTGAAACTTTGAGAAAAATAAGCATATCATTTGAAAAGGAGACACAGTTTAACTTTTCATATAAAATAACTTTGGAACAAAAAGATGTTCAAGATTTGGGTTTGAAAGTTGGGAAACTGAATTTATATCATGCCAGAATAGAGGTTGACCCCATAAAAAATACGAAATCTCGCATCAAGATTGAATTTGATACTGCTTTTTCTCCTGATTCTACAACCTTCTTTGTTCCAGGAGTTTTTATAAAAGGAAACAATTTTTCTCAAAATAAAGTTTATTCTCTTTTGAAGTCAAAAAAATGGATTTTCAGGGAAGATAGATTACCAGTTCCTATATCAGTTGCATACGATGAGAAGAAACAAAAATTGGTAGCTCTCCTGAAACTTCCTGCTCAATATGATTTTACAGAACAAAATCAAATAGATTCGGAATCCCAGGAAATTCTGGTAGATACAGATATTTTTGGAATTGGCTTTGATTATGATTCTCAAAAAATAATTTTCACTTTCCCTTTTGAAGAGTATCCAGTATTTTACAGGAGAAAATTTTCTACTGACTCATTTTACGAGCTACCTCCAAAAAAAGCTCTTTACAATTTTTCATCTAAAAAATCTTTTGACATTTTCATAATTGAGCTTGAAGAGAAAAACTTTGCGGATGCAGTTTTGGCGCTCTGGAAAGTTGTGTATAAATTATATGAGAAAAATGGAGTTATTTCTGGAAAATTACCAAACTTGAATTTTGATTATCAGCTCAGTGTTTTATCCTCATTTTTCAGAAGATACTTTTATGACGGAGAAAAAATAAAAGGATTTTTTTCTTTCGTTCGCACAGAAACAGGAGATGTATTTTTGCCTTGGATTGAAGCGAGCTTTACAGGTATGGCTCTTATGAACGCATCTAACTCAATACTTTTGGGGAAATACCTTAAAGACGGCGAGCTTATTGACAAAGGAAAAAAAGTTATTTTATCTTGGATAGAACATGGTATGGAAAATGGATTTTTCATAGACTGCTTTGATACAACTTCAAATTCTAAATGTGAGTTCAGACCTGTTTTCTTCAAAGATGCTTTCTTTTCAAGAAGAAATTTTGAATCTTTACTCGCTCTTTACCTTGCATATTTGTATGAAACCGAAATTTTACCCCAAGACTATGATTTTGCTCTCAAAGTAAAGGACACTTTCATAAAGGGAGCAGAAAATATGATGAAGCTTCAAAGGAAAGATGGTTCTTTTGCGAGAGCTTACAAGTTTTCAGGCGAGGAGTTTGATTCATCTCCTGCCGGGACACTTTTTGCCGCACCTGTGTTCATAAAAGCTTATGAGATTTCCGGAAATTCTGATTTTCTTCAATCAGCTATTTTATCTGCCGATTTCATCTCAAACCTTGCTGAAAAATTTGAGTTCTACGGATCAACTATTGATGCTAACAGCGAAGATAAAGAAGCAGCGATGTGGGCGTTTATTTCTTGCTATCTTGTATGGAAAAAAGTAAATCAAGAAAAGTATTTTACCTGTGCGAGAAGATCTCTTTTTGCTGCTCTTTGGTGGTTTTATCTTTGGAATGTTCCTTTCAATCCAAATCAGCTTTTTTACAAGATTGGTCTGAAAACACAAGGTTTATCGTCAGTTAGTGTTGAAAATATTCATGTAGATGTTTATCTTTTCTTTTTTCCTTCTTTGGTTTCAGAGTTTTCATCTTTTGAGCCTGATTTTCAAGACGAGCTCAAAAAATTCTCTCAAATCATGATTTATGCTGTTTCAGAAGTTGTTCCAACAAATTATAAAAATAACGGCTCTGTTCCGGGGATTATACCAGAGGTTATACAGCAAACATGGTGGGATTACGGTTTCGGAGGTAAGGGTAATTACAATTTGACGAGTGCAACTGGTTGGACAGTCGCAAGCACAATAATAGCCTTCTCTCATCTTTTAGGACTTAAATTCTGATTGTTTTTGAATCAAGGATGAGCAGAATAGGTTATTCATCAATTTATGTTCCTTATAGTGAAAAAATAGGAACTCATTTCTTTGCAAAAAATTTTTTTGAAATTACTATATTTTTTATCTTCGGTTTTTGTTTGGGGAAAGAATTAAGGGAAAGGGGAGGATAGAAAAGATGGGATGGAAAATAATAGATAAATTGAGAGAGAAAAAGTGTGGTGTTTTTTTATTTAGTATTTTGCTTTTATTGAATGTAGGATGTGGCAAAAAATCATCGGGTGGGGAAGGAATATCAAATAAAGAGATATCAAATGAAGAAATATCAAAATCAGAAAAATGTCCGGTGTGGTATAAGGATGCCGACGGAGATGGATATACAGATGGAACAACAAAAGTTTCCTGTTTAAAGCCGTCGGATGAATATGTTTCATCTGCAACGGCTGGGGATTGCAACGACAATGACCCAAATATAAATCCAGGGAAAACAGAGATATGCGATGGCAAAGATAATAACTGCAACGGGCAAACAGATGAAGGGTTATTGCTTGTGTTTTACAAAGATTTTGATGAAGATGGATATACGGATGGTACAACGAAAGTTTCCTGTTCAAAACCTGCTGGATATGTTTTGTCAGCGACACCAGGGGATTGCAAAGACAATGACCCAAATATTAACCCAGCAAAAACAGAAATATGTGATGGAAAAGATAATAACTGCAACGGACAGATAGACGAAGGAAATGTTTGTACTTTCTCTAAAACTATCGGTGGAAGAAGGTGGGATATAGCCAGTTCAATCATTCAGAGTTCAGATGGAGGTTATGTGGTCGCTGGTCAAACTGATAGTTTTGGAGCTGGTGGTTGGGATTTCTATGCAGTGAAGTTAGATAGTTCTGGGAATGTTTTATGGACTAAAACTATCGGTGGGAGTAAAGGAGAAGGAGCAAATTCAATTGTGCAGAGTAGTGATGGAGGCTATGTTATCGCTGGTTGGACTGAAAGTTTTAGAGCAGGTTATGAGGATATATATGTAGTGAAGTTGGATTCATCAGGAAATGTTGTATGGACTAAAACTATCGGTGGGAGTTTGACTGATGCGGCCATTTCAATCATTCAAAGTTCAGATGGGGGATATGTTGTTGCCGGTTATACACAAAGTTTTGGAGCAGGTGGTTCTGATATGTATATAGTAAAGTTGGATTCATCAGGGAATGTTGTATGGACTAAAACTATCGGTGGAAGTAAAGATGATGTGGCCAGTTCAATAATCCGTAGTAGTGATGGGGGATATGTTGTCGTTGGTTATACACACAGTTTTAGGGAAGATGATAGTGATATATCGGATGATTGGGATGATATATATATAGAAGTATATAGAAGATGATTGGGATTTATTTGATGGGGATATATCAGAAGATTGGGATATATATGTAGTGAAGTTGGATTCATCTGGGAATGTTGTATGGACTAAAACTATCGGCGGGAGTAAAGATGATTACGCATTTTCAATCACTCAGAGCTCAGATGGAGGATATATTGTTGCTGGTTATACTAATAGTTTTGGAGCAGGTTTTGCTGATTTTTATGTAGTGAAGTTAGATTCATCAGGAAATGTTATATGGACTAAAACTATCGGTGGGTGGTCTTTGGATGTAGGTGGATCAATAATCCAGAGTTCAGATGGAGGATATGTTGTCGCTGGGGCAAGTTATGGTGACATTCATGTAGTGAAGTTAGATAGTTTAGGAAATGTTATGTGGTCTAAAACTATCGGTGGGAGTAATGATGATGGAGCCACTTCAATAATCCAGAGCTCAGATGGGAGATATGTTGTCGCGGGTTGGACTCGGAGTTTTGGAGCGGGTAGTTATGACTTTTATGTAGTGAAGATGGATGCTAATGGTAATGTATGTTTTTCCAAAAATACAACTTATTCTGTATTATCAAATGTTGGTAATGTTTCTTCACTATCACCAGTTGTAATTTCCCAATCTCCTACGGTTAAATCTATTTCTCCTACTGTAAGTTATGGGGGTTCTGTATCAGATGTTTGTGCATTAGCAAAAGCTCCGTATTTGAATATGTGTTCTGCAAGTCAAGATTGTGATTTCGGCTCCGCAATTGCAACAAACAAAGAAAATGTTAAATCTTACGGGTGTTCAGCAGGTAGTGTTCTTTCAAGATTTCTCATCCCTGCTTCTATGCTAATTATTTATTATCGGTTCAGAAAGAAGAAGAAAAGGAAAAGTTGATCTTGCTTTTTCATTCTGAAATTCCAGCTTGCTTTTATCTATTGATATGAATCTTGTTTCAGGAGGAGTTGCACCTTATATTACTTTCTACTACTACTACTTACCTTTTGAATTTTTGTTTTTTGAATTTGGGTTTTTTAGAACCTTTATGAAATCCTCCCAGGTTTTTGCTCTTATTGCTTCCTTTTTTATCTTTTTTAGGTAATCTATGTCGTCTATCTTATCTAAAATGTTTTTGATTAGTTTTACTTTTTGACTACCAAATTTTGCTTGGATAATGCCCGAAATTGCTTCTTTTAACCCCCTCTCAAAACCTTTCCGCTCTCCCCATTTATAAAGGAAGGTTTTCCTTATGTCTACTTCAATTGGCATAGGTTTTACCTCTATTTCAACATCAAATAAACTAGCTAAAAAGCTTATGCTATCTATATATTTAGCAATTTCTTTCTCATCTTTCACAATTTCTACAATTCTTTTTTTAACCTTTTTTATTATTTCAGGCTTATCTTTGAATTTCCCTGCTAAAACTCCGACTAAAACCTCCTCTGGCTTATCACTTTTTATAAACTCGTCCGGATCAATTTTCTTCATATCTAACACTATGAAATTGAAAGATAAACTTTGTGCTCCAAATTCATCTTGTAGTTCAAACTTGCTTAGTGGAGGATTTCCCTTGCCTACGAATAAAACTATTTGTGTTGGAGTTTTACCATATTTTTTTCTTATAGCATAAAAATAGTCAAGCATTCTTTCAGGTAAGGTTTTATCTTGCTGAACCTGAATTTCTATGTGTATTATTTTTTCTGCGATTTCAAGCAAGATATCAGAGTAAAAAGATTTTACAAATCTTATTTCAGTTGGTAAAACTCTTGCTTTCCCGTATATTTTTTGACCGGTTGCTAACCAAAAAATTTTCACTACTGCTTTTGAAAAAATTTCTTTCAGAATCAGGTCAAACCTTTTCAGTTCCTTTTTGTATTTTTGATTTATATGTTTGTGCTTTTTCATTCTCTCTACTATAATTTCGGTTTGAAATCTCGTTTGAAGTTCAGGAAATGATTTTACTTATTTGAGTTTTTGAATTTGTGTTTTTACTCACTCAAAAATTGATTTTATTCAAAGAATGAGGTTATCAGACCTTTTTGTCCTTTTTCTTTTCTTTCAAAGACTATTTCTGCTGCTTTGATTGCTCCGACCGCAAAGACTCGCCTTGATGATGCCCTATGAACTATCTCAATTCTTTCCCCATCTCCTAAAAAAAATATTATGTGGTCTCCTACGACATCTCCTCCTCTTACCGCAAATATACCAAGTTCATTTTCTGGTCTTGGACCAACTATGCCGCTTCTTCCAAAAATTTTTTGTCCTCCGAGAACTTCTGCGAGCTTCAACGCTGTGCCAGATGGAGCATCTTTTTTCATCTTGTGATGTATTTCAACAATTTCTACATCAAAATCTGGCAAACTCTTTTTTATTTCAGGTAGTATTTTTTTCAAAAGTAAGTTTATTCCTCTGCTCATATTGTAAGAAAAGAATATGGGAATACTTTCGGAACACTTTTTTATGAAATCTATCTCCTCATCTGAAAAACCAGTTGTACCTATAACAAAACCTATATCCATTTTGTTTTCATATACAAACTTGAGATACGGAATTATAACTCCTCTGTGTGAAAAGTCTATTATCACATCTATTTTTTCTCTTTCGTGAATTTTTTTTAGAGCTTCTTCGCTTGATATTATTGGGAAATCATAAGGAATAAAAGGGAAGAATTCTTTTGAGCTTTTTCCTTCAAATTCTTTTCTTTCAATTCCTGCACATATTTTAACTCTCTTCTCATAAGCAACATTCACAATTTCCTTCCCCATCTTTCCCAAAATACCACAAATCGCAATCTTCATTTCTGATTCTCTCCCCTTTTGTTTTAGTTTTCTATATCTTTCATTTCAATCTTTTTATTTCAGGTATTTCCCTATTATTGGTTCAAGTTTTTTCTTTGTTTCTTCTGGGATTTTATCTTTTTCTGTGACGATTGCGAATTTGAGAGCATCTTTGCATGGGCAATTTCTTTCATCTTTTATTTTTCTCAGGAATATCTTCAAAATCTTTTTTGCTTTTTCTATGTTTTTTTTCAGATTTTCCACAACCATTTGAGCTGTAACTTCTTCCTCTCCTTCGTACCAGCAGTCATAATCTGTTGGGAAAGCCAAAGTACCATAACATATTTCGGCTTCTCTTGCAAGATATGCTTCGGGCAAGTTCGTCATTCCTATAACATCTACATCAAATTTTCTCCACAGCAAACTTGCTGCTTTTGTTGAAAATTGCGGTCCTTCTATGCATATATATGTTCCACCTTTGTGTGTAACTACTCCTGCCTCTTTTGCTGATTCTGCAAGTGCTTCAAAAATTTCTGGACATACCGGTTCAGCGAATCCAACATGAGCTACTATCCCATCTTCAAAAAAAGTTCTTGGTCTTGAAACTGTCATATCTAAAAATTGTGAGACTATTACCGCATCTCCGGGTCTTATATGTTCTTTCATGCTACCTACTGCTGATACACTCACTATTCTTTGGACTCCCAATTTTTTTAGTGCAAATATATTTGCTCTGAAATTTATTTTATGCGGAGGAATAGTATGATTTCTCCCGTGTCTTGGAAGAAAAGCAACTTTTTTCCCTTCAAGCTCTCCTATGACTATTTTGTCTGATGGCTTCCCGAACGGTGTTTCGACTTCTACCTCTTCCTTTACCTTCAATCCTTCTATTTTGTAAAGTCCTGTACCTCCTATTATTCCTATCATTAGTTTCCACCTCCTAATTTTTTGTTTTATTTTTAAGCTAATAATTCAGTTTATTTTTTATTATTTTTTTTATCATTATTCTTTCAGTTTATTTTTCTTTCTCCTAATTGTTTTCGGTATCTAATTAGTTAAAAATGCACTGTTTTTGCGTTTTTATAGGTTTTTCGCTTAAATATTTTGTTTTTAATTAATTTTCGCCGGCTCAATTTTTTCCAAGTAGAATATCTCTTATTTTCTTTACTTCGGGTTGGTCAAAAGGATTTATTCCCATAATTTTTCCTGCAAGAGCTATTGATATCTTAAATGAAAAAAGAAAGTAGGAAATATCTTCTGGTGTTTCTTCTATTTCAATTTTCATAACTGGAATTTTGGCGAAGAAAACTTTGAATGTAGCTTCTGCTTCCTTTAAATTTTCTTTGTATTTTGCTTTGTTTTTTGGTAGAATGAAAATTGCACATTTTTGATTTGGATTTGCCAGAATAAGTTGAGCTATTGAATGCTGAAAATGTGGACCAAGAATTGGCATAGGAGTTATCCCTTTTCCATCTTTACCGAGACTTTCTCCTATAAGTTGTGAAGTTATTTCTCCTAGCTCAAAAAGTTTTCTTGAATAAAAACATAAAAACAAATTCTGATTTTTTCTTTTTTCTATATTCTCTAAAAGAAATTCAGTTAATTTGAAGTGTAGGGAATTTTCGTCAAAAATATTTTTTCTTACTTTTTCTATTCCTCTTTTTACTTTTTTGAGTATATTTTCTTTTGTAAGTTTTAGTAAAGGATATGATATGAAGAAAGTTGAAAACCTTCCCGATAGTTTTTCAGGAAAATGAATTATTTTGGCTTGATTTTTTTGAGCAAATTTATAAAGAGGGGTATTCTCATTGTGCGTTGTGATAACTAAAATATCAAAGTTTCTCTTTTTTTTCTGATTTTGATTTCTGATCAATTTTTCAGCTGTTTTCATTAAAGATATTGTCTCAAAAGTTTCACCAGATTTTGATACGATGTAAAGCGTGTAATTTTTGCTCTTTTTAATTTTCTCTTGCAGATCAAATTTATCTTCTGGTGATTCAAAAAATTTCACATCAATTTCGCTTAACTTGAATATAGCTCGGGGTCCGGACGATGAACCTCCTATACCTATCCAAAATATCTCTCCTTTGATTTTTTTTAAATTTTCATTTAGCTTTTGCAGTTCTTTTTCTGCTACTTTATCTTGAATTAAGAAAATCCATTCAGAATTTTCTGCTGATTTCAGAGCCTCTTCAAGAATTCTTTTTAAATTTACTCGCAAATTCTCTTTCTCTTTCGAGTTCTCCTTTTCTTTCAAATCTTCTTTTTCTTTTGAATTTTCTTTTTCGCTCAAACTTCCTTTTTCTCCGAAATTTTCCATCTTGTAAAAGTAGGGATTCTTACTTTGTTTTTATTTTTCCCTTTCTACTATTTTCTTGGTTTTCTTTCTATATTTTACCATTTTCCATAAATCTCCTTATGTTTCTCATAGCCTGTTTTATTCTGTTTTCATTTTCAACGAGAGCTATTCTTATGTAACCTTCACCTGATTGACCGAAGGCTACTCCCGGTGCTACTGCGACCTCTGCTTTTTCAAGAAGAAGTTCGGAGAATTTTATTGATCCAAGTTTTTGGAAATCTTGAGGGATTTTTGCCCAAACGAACATGGAACCTTGCGGTGCTTCAATTTCCCACCCAATTTTTCTTAGCCAGCTTACTACTACATCTCTTCTTTTCTGATATATTTGAGCTACTTTTTTAGGATAATCTGCTGCCTCTCTCATAGCTATTATCGCTGAAATTTGTATAGGTTGAAATACTCCGTATTCCATCCAGCTTTTTATTTTTGATAGCGCAGAAATAAGTGTTGGATTTCCGAGTGCAAAACCTATTCTGAATCCAGCCATACAAAATCCTTTTGACATTGAGTAAAACTCTATTGCTATTTTTTTTGCTTCTTTTATTTGTAATATTGAGGGAGCTTCGTATCCATCAAAAACAATATCTGCGTATGCAAAATCGTGAATGAGCCATATTCCCTCAGAGATTGCAAAATCCACTATTTTTCTGAAAAATTCCAAATCTACGCACTTTGTAGTTGGGTTGTTAGGAAACGAAATTACGATTGCTTTTGGTTTCGGATAAGTTGTTTTCAGAACTTTTTCAAGGTTCCCAAAAAAATCTCCATTCATCGGAAATGTTCTGACATCTGCTCCTGCTATTATTGGAGCATAAAGATGGGCAGGATATGCTGGTTCTGGAACAAGAACTGTATCTCCCTGAGACAAAATTGCGAGCATAAGCTGGAAAAATCCCATTTTTGTCCCGTTTACAGATACTACTTCGCTTTCTGGATCAAGTTCTACATTCCATACATTTTTGTATCTTTTTGCTATTTCTTCTCTGAGTTTCGGAAGACCGTATGTAATTGAGTATCTGTGGTTTCTTGGATCCTCAACTGCTTCCTTTATTTTATTTACAACTTGTGGAGGTGCTGGGATATTTGGATTTCCCATTCCAAGATCTATTACATCTACTCCTTTTCTTCTGAGTTCTTGTTTTTTCTGGTTTATTGCAGAAAGTATGTAGGCGGGAAGTCTTTTGAGACGGGGGAAGTTTTCAAAAACTATAAACTCACTCTCAAACATCCCAATAAAATTTATTTTAAAATTTTTATCTTAAAGTTCCTTATTTTTTGCTTTACTTATTTTTGAGCTAATAAAGTTTTTAATTTAGATTTTCTTGTTTTGATTTTTTATTTTTTTTAAATGTTATCTGTAATGCGACGGGAGAAAGAAAATGGCTTTATCGCTATCCATCCTTATCTTTTCAAACTTGTTTTATTGTTAGCTTTTATTTCAGTTTTTTCCCCATCTTGCTATACGCTTCAGAAAGTAAATACAAGGATTGATAATATTGAGGCTCGTCAGGTGAAAACCGAAGAATATGTTGAAAATACGAGGAAAGAATTGGAAAAGATAAGGAAAATTCTTGCTGATATGGAGGCTAAAATTTCTACTGTTGATGAAAGGACAGCAAAACAATCTGGTGTATTGTCTGATTTAGAAAAGCTCAGGTTAGATCTCTCGCAACTTGAAAGGAGGTTAAGCTTGATTGAAGTCAAGTTAAGTATGCTTGAATCAAGATTTGAAGGTAAGGAAAAGAAGGAAAAAGATGAGAAATTAGGTAGTAATAATAAGAAGTTGGAGGAAAAAGAAGCGAAGGCAAAATTAGATAATGCAAAAGAACTCATAGTGAATGGCAAAATTGATGATGCCATAAATATTATCAACTCGTTGGTATCTTCGGGATATGATTCTTATGAGCTTCGCTTTACTCTCGGGGATGCCCTTTTCAGAAAAGGTGATTACAAAGGTTCAGTTGCAGAGTGGATGAGAATAGTAAATGACGAAGATAAGATAGGGAAAGATTCAGATATTTTACCGAGAACATATCTTAGATTAGGTCAAGCTTTCATGAGGTTGGGAGATACAAAGAATGCCCGACTTATGTTGCAAGCTGTAATTTTAAAATTCCCGAACAGTCCAGAAGCTAAAACAGCAAAAAATATTCTTGAAAATATGAAGTGAAATGAAAATAAAAATTTAGCTTTTTTTGGATTGTAACTTACTCTTTCCTTGCGATTAATTTATCTACTTCCTCTTGGAGGGATTTAACCACTTCTGCTGATCTTTTGAGCGCTTTCAATTCTTCTTCTTTGAGTTCAAATTCAACTATTTTCTCTACTCCGTTTTTTCCAAGTATTACGGGAACACCAACGAATATACCATTAATTCCATACTCTCCCTCGCATAAAACACAACATGGAAGAATCCTTTTTCTATCAAAAACTATCGCCTCCACCATTTCAAGAACAGCGGCAGATGGTGCATAGTATGCTGACCCAGTTTTAAGTAAAGATACGATTTCTGCTCCTGCATTTCTTGTTCTTTCTATTATTTTTTCAAGTTTTTCTTTTGGTAGCAATTTCTCCACTGGGACACCTCCGACTTGTGTGTAGCTCAAGACTGGTACCATAGTGTCTCCGTGGCTCCCGAGAACAAAAGCATTTATATCTTTTGGTGATACCCCCAACTCCATACCAAGAAAAGCTCTGAATCTTGCAGTATCTAAAACACCTGCCATTCCCATAATCCTGTTTTTTGGAAATCCTGTTATTTTGTACGCTGTATATGTCATGGCATCAAGTGGATTTGAGACAACTATTACTATTGAATTTGGACAGAACTTTTTTATTTTCTCTGATGTATCTTTTACTATTTTGAAGTTTATTTCTAAAAGCTCCTCCCTTGACATTCCCGGTTTTCTTGGAACTCCCGCAGTTACTATGACTATATCTGAGTTCTGTGCTAATTCCCATGAATCTCCACCTTGAATGTTTATGTCGTACCCCATTATTGGTGCACTTTGGGCTATATCAAGAGCTTTACCACGAGCGAGGTCTCCAATTATATCTATTAAAGCTATTTCTGCAAAGTTTTTTTCCGCAAGCCTCTGAGCCAATGTTCCTCCTACCATTCCTGCTCCTACAACTGTTATTTTCGTTTTCATCTTGTTTATTTCCTCCTTTTTCTCTTTTTTTCTTACTTTTAACCTAAGTTGCTATTTAGGGAATTTTCAAAAATCTGCAAAATTTTAAGTCTCGCTAAACTAAAATCCCCCGACCTCACAAATTCCTGACCTTTTTATCAAAAATGATTGTGGAAAGCTCCGCAAAAAAGTTAGATACTTCATGAAGCATTTGAAAACTTTATTGTTCCATAATAGCTCGGTTCATTGGTTTTGTAAAATTTGTTTTATGAAGATATGGAAAGCATTATCAATACTAAATGTTGTATTGTGTGCCACAATATTAGCTTACTTTATAGTATCTGATGTACCATCATCACCCTTCATTTTAGGTCATAATAATTTCCCGCAAATCATAATAAAAAAATTAATCGGAGGATTGTTCCTTTCTCTCGGGTATCCTTTTGTATTTCTGATCTTCGGTCTCATGTTGTTTAATTCCCTTTTTGCTCTTGAGAAAATAAAAAACCCTCTACCAATTTTTAGCGTTATATCAGTAGCAGTTCTGCTGGCAGGCATAGCCTCAACCATGAATAATCAATTCGGAGGTATAATAGGCATTTATATATCTGAACTCATAAAAAAATTAGGAATAAGCGAAAATCTATCTATTTCAATATTATCGTCTGCAATCTTTGCAATATCAATAGTCACATTTTTTCCATACTTTTCAAGACAAATACAAAAAATAAGGAACAAAGCAGAAGGCACTACTACAAGCCCAAGATCAATCACCAAAACACAAAAATGGAACGAAAAAGATCATCAAAATGAAGGAAAAGATTATCAAAACGAATATTATGATGAAAATCAAAAAGCAGATGAGAAGAAAATAAAAAGTGAAAGAGAAAGCAGAACAATACTTTTAGATGAAACATCACACACAACCCAAATCATAAGATTAGATGAAAAAAATAAAATAGGAGAATACTACAAAGATAATTATTCCGAAGGATATGAAAGAAAAAAAGAGAAAAATCAAATAAGACAACAAACACAAAAAAATGAAATTCAATCGGAAGAAGATGAAACGGAAAACAGAGAAGAGACAGAGATCGTGGAAGGGAAAAAAGATAGTTTTCAACTCCCACCCCCATCTTTACTTGATGAACCTGAATCAGTAGAATATGATCCACCAGAAGTTCTAACAAAAGTTGCAAGGGAATTAATAGATGTCCTTAACTCATTTGGCATAAAGGGAAGAATAATATCTATGATGTCAGGACCTGTCGTGAATTTCTTTGAGTTCATACCAGAAAGTGGTATAAGAGCTACAAAAATAGTTTCTCTCGGCGATGATATAGCAATAGCTATGAGACTACCCGGGATAAGAATAGTTGCACCCGTCCCAATAAGCGGAGCAGTAGGTTTTGAGGTCCCAAGAAAAAAAAGAAATATTGTGAGGTTAAAAGAAGTTTTTGACGCACCAGAAGCGAAAAAAATGAAAATTCCTCTGACACTAGGAAAAGATATATATGGAAGACCATTTGTTATAGATTTGCACAAACTCCCGCACCTACTTGTAGCCGGAACAACTGGGTCCGGGAAAAGTGTATTATTGAACACAATAATCGTTAGCTTGCTTATGAGATTTCCGCCTGATGATTTGAAATTTATCCTTGTTGATCCCAAAATGCTTGAGTTTTCTCTTTACAGCGGTATTCCAAATCTTGTAACAGATGTTGTAACGACCTCAAAAGGAGCAATAGATGTTTTAAGATGGGCAGTAGAAGAAATGATGAGAAGATATCAAGCGATGAAGAAAGTAAAGTCAAAAAATCTTGATGACTTTATAGAGAAAACAGGAGAGAAAATTCCAAGAATAATAGTTGTAATAGATGAGTTCGCAGACCTTATGGTAACATCAGCAAAGAAAGTTGAAGAATATGTTATGAGACTATCTCAGATGGCAAGAGCCGCTGGAATACACCTTATACTTACCACACAAAGACCTTCAACAGATGTTGTAACTGGGATAATAAAATCAAATTTGCCAGCAAGAATAGCTTTAAGAGTTTCTGATAAAGTAAACTCACGAGTTATTTTAGATACAAACGGAGCAGAAACACTACTTGGACAAGGAGATTTTCTCTTCTCTATGCCTGGAATAACTCCTCAAAGAGGACACGCCGCCTACACATCAGATGATGAAATAATCAGAGTTGTAGAGCATCTCAAAGCACAAAGAGAACCAGAGTATATTGAAATTGTATCTAAAGATGAGGAGGAAGAAATTTTAATTTCAGCAGAGTTTGAAGACAAAGATCCCAAATTTAAAGAAGCTATAGAAATTGCTAAAAGCTATGGACAAGTCTCTATCTCACTTTTACAAAGAAAACTCGGGATAGGTTTTAACAGAGCCGCAAGAATCGTAGAAGAAATGGAAGAAATGGGAATAGTCAAAAGACACGACAAAAAACTAATATATGTGGGACTGCCCTCAACACAACAGAAAAAAGAAGAATAGAAAATTAATGGGTACTTCTTTTGGATTCAATTTAGAAAGAGTTATATTCATCAACTGATAAAGATTCAACAGCAATAATCTCTGCAAAATTTTTTTAGATTTTTTTCAAAATTCTCCAATCTGCAATTTAGGTTAATAATGTATATATTGATTTGAAATGTCAAAACATCTTCTATCTATTGATGACCTTGAAAAAAAAGATGTTGAAAACATAATTGAGTTATCTTTTTCTATGCTTGAAATTCTATCAAGAGATATAAAGAAGGTTCCGACATTAAGGGGGAAATCGGTGGGTCTCATTTTTTTTGAGCCTTCAACAAGAACAAGGGTTTCATTTGAAATAGCAGCGAAAACTCTTTCGGCAGATACAGTAAATCTTTCCGAAAAAGGGTCATCAGTTGAAAAAGGAGAATCTTTACTTGATACAATAAAAACTATTACAGCCCTCGGAGTTGATTTTCTTGTGATAAGACACAGAGCAGAAGGTTTCCCCCACATAGTGGCAAAAATCTCAGGAATTCCCACAATTAATGCGGGAGACGGGAAAAATGAACATCCAACCCAAGCTCTCCTTGACCTATTTACCATGCTAACCAGAAAAAAATTAAGAAAAGTTGATGATTTAAAAGGAGCTACAATATCAATAGTCGGAGATATACTCCATAGCAGAGTTGCAAGAAGCGGAATAAAACTTTTCTCAAAAATAGGAATGAATGTAATTTTGGTTTCTTCCCACACAACTTTACCGAAAGGAATAGAAAAGCTTGGGAATGGCAACATAAAAATAAAAACACAATTTGATGATGAATTTTTCAAGTCGGATTTCGTAATGGCTCTGAGACTACAAAAAGAAAGACACGGAAACTTCTATTTCCCTTCTGACCGAGAATACAACGAAATATGGGGACTTGACGAAAATGTAATGACAAAACTGAAGGAAAAAAACAAAGATGTTGTAATTATGCATCCTGGACCGATGAATATTGGAGTAGAAATAAATTCAGAAGTTGCATACTCCGAAAATTCAGCCATATTTGAGCAGGTAAGAAACGGAGTGGCTACACGAATGGCAATACTATACTACCTTTTTTCCCATCTCCAAAAAATTAGCTAACATTTTCTTTCCTTCGTATGTCATAACAGATTCGGGATGGAATTGAACTCCCTCTATTGGTAAGCTGATATGTCTTATTGCCATAATCTCACCATCTTCCTCTGATGTTGCAGATACAATAAATCCCTCAGGTAAATTGTCTATGACAAGAGAATGATACCGGGTAGCATAAGTTGGATTACTTACACCTTGAAAAACTCCTTTCCCGTCGTGATTTATCTTTGATACTTTTCCGTGCATTATAGTTTTCGCATTTCTTATCTTCGCTCCAAATACATAACCTATTATCTGATGACCAAGACATATTCCTAAAATTGGTTTTTTGCCAGCATATTTTTCAACAACTTCAGGACATCTGCCTGAATTTTCTGGTCTGCCGGGACCTGGTGAGATAACAATACCATTATATTTTGATAAATCTTTTGGGACCTCATCATTTCTGAACACATCAACTTCTGCCCCAAGCTCACACAAATATTGATAAAGATTATAAACAAAAGAGTCGTAGTTGTCTATAAGAATAATCCTCATAACTTCAAATTAACACAAAAAAATAAAATGACTAAATTTTTTATTTGTTTGGATCGGAAGAATGAAAATATGGAAAACACAAAAGAAAGGGAAAATATATGAGCTTTATGACTAATGACGAAAAAGAGATTGTAAAAAATAAAATCAAGAAACTACTTTTGAAACTTCCGGCAAATTCAGAATGGTTCAACTTTGACAATCTGAAAAAGTTTAAATCAGATTTCTTTGTAGTTATAATAACTCCAAGACACCCCCTCACAAAAAATCACATTGAGAATATCGGATATTTTTTCGGAATAAAAAATGTGATTTTATTTATAGTCCCCGCAAAAGACGAAAAAATAGATAGAAAGCTTGCAGAAACAATAATATCAAAATTCGGATTTGACTTCCCAGTTTGCGTGGATAATGAGAAAGAAGTGGTTGGAATTTTTGATGTAAAAAAATTTCCTTCAATTATACTGGAAACCACACTGGAAAATAAAACACAAAACTCAATCAAACCAGAAAAAATAGAAGGATACGAAGAAATTTTCAACCAAATCCTCAAAAAAATTCAAGAGATAGAAAAAAGAAATGAAGATTTTTATATAAGTGAATCAAAGGAACAAAAAGGAAAGGAACAAAAAGAAAAACCAAAATCAGAGATTTTCGGTTTTGATTACGACGAGGGGCTATACAAACTATTAGCTCATAGGAAATATGTTGAGCGTGCAAAAGAAATAGGAGAAGTTGATTTTTGTTTTCCTACAAAAATAGCGTGCTTGAAAAAACCTAAACTCATAGCGATATCAAACTCTGGAAAAAGAGAAATAATAGTTCTAACTTGGAGATTCTTTGAACTCGCTGATGTAATAAGAAAAGAATACTATAACACAGAAATAAAATTCCCAGAGGGGCTGGATTTCATTTCAGACAACGAAGAATTAATTTTGCTAGCAGTATGCGACTTCGGCGATAATGATGTAAAAATTTTCAACTTGGAGGAAAGAAAATTGGTTGGGAAAATATCTATTCCTTTTCCAAAATCAATAAGGACTTTGGGCAAAAATATTTTACTTGTGGCTTCTTTGACAAATAAAATATACAAAGTAAAACTGAATGAAAACGAGATAAAAAAAGATATTATTGAATTAGGGAATGATTCATCCCTTATATCAGATTTGACAGTAAAAGACGGAAAAATAATTTTTGTAGATTCTTATGATTCATCAATAAAAGAGTTAGATTTAAGTTCAGGAGAAAAAGTAATAAACAAATTAGTAGGGGGCAAAGGAGAAGGTCATAAAGATGGTCCAGCAGAAAATTCGCTTTTGTTCTCTCCAAACTCATTAGAAGAGTACAGAGATACAATTTTCATTTCAGATTTTTTCAATAACTCTATAAGGGTTTTATGTGAAAAAAGATTATCAACTATGATTTTACAAAACACGGAATTGAGCTATCCAGAATGTCTGCGAATAATGATGGGCTCAATCCTTATAGCTGATACAGGAAATAACAGAGTCCTTGAAGTTGAGTCTTTATCATCAACAGCAGAAGAAATAAAAATTCAAAGGGAACCATGGTAAATTGAATTGAAAGGGAAATTAGATTTTTGAACAAACATTCAATTTAAAAAATGAAATTCATAAAAACTTAAAATTAAAATCTTGAATATGGAGGAAAAACTCCCAGTAATATGGAAACCATACGGAGATTACCTCAAAAGTAAAGTTGCAGAGTTCATGCACAAGTTCGGAGCAAAAGATATATGGGACCTGCGAAAAAAATCGTGCGAAGATATTGAAAGATTCTGGAAGGAAGTTGAAGAGTTTTTAGGTTTAAAATGGCAGAAAAAATATACAAAAGTTCTTGATATATCTCAGGGAATAGAATGGGCAAAATGGTTCTACGATGGGAAAATAAACCTCGCAGAAAACTGTCTGCGCTGGAACAAAAATTCAAAAGCCGTAATATGGGAAAATGAAGAAGGTAAGACAAAGACTTTAACATACGGAGAACTTGCAGAACTCGTAGCAAAAATAGGAGCTGGTCTGAAAAAACTCGGAGTAAAAAAAGGAGACAGAGTTGGTCTATTTATGCCCATGACCCCAGAAGCATTAGCATCTTATCTTGCAATAGCTTATATAGGTGCAATAGTTGTCCCGATGTTTTCAGGATATGGTCCAGAAGCCGTAAGAGTTAGATTAGAAGATTCAGAAGCAAAAGTACTTATAACAGCAGATGGAACGAAAAGAAGAGGAAAATTTGTGAATATGAAAGAAGTCGCAGACGAAGCTGCAAAAGATATTTGTGAGCACAAAATAATTTTCAGATACACAGACGAAAAAATTCCAAAATCAAAAGGAGATATATACGCAGAAGAAATAATAACCGAAAAAGGTGTAGAACCAGAAGAAACAGAAGCAGAACATCCATTTATGATAATCTACACATCAGGAACAACAGGAAAACCAAAAGGAGCTGTCCATGTTCACGGCGGATTTTTAGTGAAAATAGCCGAAGAAGGAGCTTTCCAGATGGATATGAAACCAGGAGAAATTCTATTCTGGATAACGGATATAGGGTGGATAATGGGACCATGGGAATTCGTCGGAGCTCTTGCAAACGGCGCAGCAGTGTTTTTATACGATGGAGCCCCTGATTTCCCTCAACCCTCAAGGGTATTTGACATGATTTCACGACACAAAATAACAGCTCTTGGACTCTCACCAACATTCGTAAGATCTTTGATGAAGTTCAAAGATGAAGATGTTATCAAAAAACCATTAGATTCCCTGAGATTTGTAGGTTCAACAGGAGAGCCTATGAACTACGCTCCATATATGTGGGTATTTGAAAAAGTAGGAAAAAGAAAAATACCTATCATAAACCTTTCAGGCGGAACAGAAGTTGCAGCTTGCTTTCTTTCTCCTCATCCAATAGATGAAATAAAACCTATGAGTCTTACCGGACCTGCTCTTGGGATGGATATAGACATTTTTGATGAAGATGGAAAACCCGTTGAAAGAGGAAAAGTAGGAGAACTTGTATGCAAAAAACCATGGCCTGGAATGACAAGAGGTCTTTGGAAATCCCCTGAAAGATATAAGGAGGCTTACTGGTCAAGATTTAAGGGAGTCTGGTTTCACGGAGATTTTGCTTCACAAGATGAAGATGGATTCTGGTTCCTTCATGGAAGAAGCGACGATACTCTGAAAATAGCAGGAAAAAGAGTTGGACCGGCAGAAATAGAAACCGTTGTTCTTGAAACAGGAAAAGTCCTGGAGTGTGCAGCAATAGGCGTTCCAGATGAGATAAAAGGTGAGGTACCTGTTGTCTTTGCTGTTCTGAAACCAGGAGTTGAGCCGTCTGATGAAATAAGAGAAGAAATCAAAAGAGTTGTGGCAGAAAGGTTAGGGAAGCCAATAACTCCAAAAGATGTGAAATTTGTGAGCGCTTTGCCAAAAACAAGAAATGCAAAAATAATGAGAAGGCTGATAAGAAATAAATTTTTAGGAAAACCTTTGGGAGACATTTCATCTTTGGAAAATCCGCAAGCCCTTGATGAAATTGATAAAGCAAGATGAATTTTCTTTATTTCCTTTTCTGCAAAATCTTCTTGAAAAAACAAAACTTTTTTTT